>ENA-UEPD01000336-UEPD01000336.1-human-gut-metagenome-genome-assembly--contig:-NODE-336-length-39481-cov-8.516851_pt1 | contig 39481 bp, 40 predicted proteins | sample MGYA00242895_ERZ507906 | MGnify/ENA primary metagenome ERZ507906 (study PRJEB26167, sample SAMN06115416) | human gut metagenome | host: Homo sapiens | place: China:Guizhou | collected 2015-03-03... | reverse complement strand
GATTCGAACCACCGAAGCTGAAAGCAGCAGATTTACAGTCTGTCCCCATTGGCCACTCGGGAACACGCCCATATTCACTTTTTGTGTCCTTCGCCGGACGACTTGTTTATTCTATCATGCAGAAAGGCTTTTGTCAACTGTTTTTTTACCTTTTTCTTCAAATGCGTTTTCCGTGCAGAGAAACGGCAGAGCAAAGGCGGGAAAAGCCCTGCAGCCATGCAGGCACGGCAAAGTCGGAGAAAAAAGCCAGCCGGAAGAAATTGATAAGCAAATTGCAAGAAAAACTCGGGACAATATGTGAAAAGTGCAAGACTTTTTGTCTCTGCATTGAAAAACGCAGGAAGGCGTGATATATTTAAAACGCAACAAAGTGCAACAAAATGGATGGCGCTTTTGTCACTCTGTGGCAAATCAGGCGGGATCAGTAGAAAAAGAAAGGCATAGCGACAAACCATGACGATTCAGGAATGTTATAGACAGATGGGCGCAAATTATGAGGACGTGCTCAAGCGGCTTTACAACGAAGGTATGATCTGCAGATTTACGCTGATGTTTTTGAACGACGACAGCTATCCGAAACTGGAGCAGGCATTGAAGGAAGGAAATGTGAAGGAAGCATTCCGTGCGGCACACACGCTCAAGGGCGTGTGCCAGAACCTGGGCTTTACCAACCTGTATCAGCCCACCTACGATTTGACCGAGGTGCTGCGCACAGGCACACTGGAAGGTACCAAGGAGCTGTTTGACAGCGTGACCTGCCAGTACAAAATCACCATCAATGCGATCCGTGCGCTCCAGTAAGCTCCGCATTTGGCTCGATCTCCAAACGGCATCCTTCCTTATAAAAAGGCAGGATGCCGTTTTTTATTGCATTCTGCGCAGTTTTATGATATAATGCCGGACGAACTGAACAGAAAAACAGCAGGTGCCTTTTGCCGATGCACTGCACGGCGGAAAGGGTAAAAGGGAAGCGGGTGCAGATCCCGCACGATCTCGTCACTGTGATAAGGGAGTCCGCATCAGGGTGCTTTGCACCAGCCACTGGAGCTTTTGCTCTGGGAAGGAGATGACGGGCGGCGATCTTTCAGTCAGGAAACCTGCCTGCTGTTGGTACGGGGGTGCAAACCCCAGATCACGAGGAATTGGTTGTACCAAAAAGCCCTGAAACAACAGAGGTCTTTTTGTCATGCCATCCGCAGGACAGAAGGGCCTCTTCTTTCATCTTTCTTTCCTGTACCCTTTGTTTGGTTCAAACCGCAATTTATCCAGCAGGAAAGGACAAGACACATGAGAAAAATCGAAACCAAAAAGCTGGCCGTAGCTGTTACGGCTCTGGCTCTGTGCGTCGGCGTGCTCACCGGCTGCGGCGGGGCTGCTTCCGGCACTGCATCCAGCACCGCTGCGTCTTCCGCTTCCAGCGAAGCGAGCAGCGAGGAGGCTGACGAAATGGCAGCAAAGAACGTGGCAGACCTGATCGATGCCATCTATGTGCAGGAGCGCAATGAGGATACCGATGCCCAGTGCGAAGCCGCCAAGGCTGCATGGGATGCCCTGACCGACACCCAGAAGGAACTGGTGGAAGGTGAGAACGCCGACCCCGACTACTTTGGCCGTGACACCGGCGATGCTTCCAAGGACGATGCCCGCAATCAGGACGACATTGGCGACAACGAGCTGCTGGTGGTCTCCTTCGGCACCTCCTTCAACGACAGCCGCGTGAAGGACATCAAGGGCATCGAGGATGCTCTGCAGGCTGCATACCCGGATTGGTCTGTGCGCCGCGCATTCACCGCACAGATCATCATCAACCATGTGCAGGCTCGTGACGGCGAAAAGATCGACAACATGCAGCAGGCCATGGATCGCGCTGTGGAAAACGGCGTGAAGAATCTGGTCGTCCAGCCCACCCACCTGATGCACGGTGCTGAGTACGACGAGATGATGGAAATGATCGACACCTACCGCGACAAGTTTGAATCTGTCGCTGTGGCTGAGCCCCTGCTGGGCGAGGTCGGTTCCGATGCCACCATCATCAATCAGGATAAGGAAGACGTTGCCAAGGCTGTCACCGCTGCTGCCGTGAAGGAAGCCGGCTACGACAGTCTGGATGCCGCTGCTGCGGACAAGGTCGCCTTTGTCTTTATGGGCCACGGCACCTCTCACACCGCAAAGGTGAGCTACAGCCAGATGCAGACCACTATGCAGACTCTGGGCTACGACAATGTGTTCATTGGCACCGTTGAGGGCAAGCCGGAAGAGACTGCCTGCGAGAACGTCATCGAGGCTGTTAAGGCTGCGGGCTGCACCAAGGTCATCCTGCGCCCGCTGATGGTGGTTGCCGGCGATCACGCCAACAACGATATGGCCGGTGAGGATGCCGACTCCTGGCTGAGCCAGTTCAAGGCTTCCGGTGCTTTCGACAGCATCGACTGCCAGATCGCTGGTCTGGGTGGGATCGAGGATGTCCAGAAGCTGTATGTCGCCCACACCAAGGCGGCGATCGATTCTCTGAACGGTTGATCAAACGAACCCTCTCCGTCTCGCGGCCGCTTTGCGGCATCCGGTGGAGAGGGTTCATTTTTTATCTGAACAATGGTATAATAAAAGCTGATTTTTTATAATGTAGAGGTATTTCCTATGAAACGCGTTTTTTCCTGTGTTGTCGCTGCTTCTCTGGCACTGAGTCTGCTGGTGGGCTGCGGCGCTTCTTCCACGGCATCTTCTGCAGCTTCCAGTGCTGCTTCTTCCGAGGCGGCATCCTCTGTGGATTCTTCTGCCGCTGAGACCGCCGCTTTGCCGGATGGTGTGTATACCGCCGAGTTTGACACCGACAGCAGCATGTTCCACGCCAACGAAGCCTGCGACGGCAAGGGCACCCTGACCGTGGAGAACGGCCAGATGACCTTCCATGTCAGCCTTGCTTCCACCCATATCGTCAACCTGTATCTGGGCAAGGCTTCCGATGCCGCCGACCACGAGGCCGACTGGCTGCAGCCCACCACAGATACCGTCACCTATTCCGACGGCACCTCGGAGGAGGTGTACGGCTTCGATATTCCGGTCTCTGCTGTGGATGCCGACTTTGATCTGGCCATTCTGGGCACCAAGGGCAAGTGGTACGATCATGTCGTCAGCGTGCGTGATGCCGTGGAAAAGGCTGCGGAAGCCGAGACCCCGGCAGACGGCACCTACACCTGTGAGGTGACGCTGGAAGGCGGCTCCGGCCGTGCCACCGTGGAGAGCCCCGCCGCCCTGACCGTGGCAGACGGCAAAATGACCGCTACCATCGTGTGGAGCAGCCCCAACTACGACTATATGCTCGTGGACGGCGAGAAGTATCTGCCCACCAACACCGAGGGCAATTCCACCTTTGAAATTCCGGTATCGGCGCTGGATACCGCACTGGATGTCACCGCCGATACCGTTGCCATGAGCACCCCCCACGAGATCGAGTATACGCTGACCTTTGATTCTGCAAGTCTGAAGTGACTCCTCCAGTCACCTTCTTTGGCAAAAAGATAAACTTTACCGTACTGCCAAAGCCTCCCTCTATGAGGGAGGTGGCACGGCGCAAGCCGTGATGGAAGGAGTTACCTATGAAGATCACTCGCAACCAATTTCTGAAACTGATCCCCGCTGCGGCGCTGACGCTGACCGGCTGCGGCAGCAAGGCTCAACCTGCCAATACGAAAAGTCTTATTTTCTCCCATCATTACAAGCTGGACTATGCACGGCAGTTCACAGCGGACTGCTATGAGGGCGGCTATACCATGCTGACCATCGCGGAGTCGGATGCACGGTTCCTTGTTGTGCCGGAAGATGCTGCGGAGGTGGACGGTCTGCCTGCTGATGTGACTGTGCTGCGCCAGCCGGTGGAGAATATTTATCTGGTCTCCACCTCGGTGATGGATCTGCTTTTGCATCTGGACGCACTGGACAGCGTGGCCTTTTCCGGCACCAAGGCCGAGGGCTGGTATCTGCCCGCGGTGCAGCAGGCCATGGAAGAGGGAAAAATCGCGTATGCAGGCAAGTACAGCGCCCCGGATTACGAGCAGATCCTGGCAGCGGGCTGCCGCCTTGCCATTGAGAATACCATGATCCTTCACACGCCGGAGGTAAAGGAGCAGCTGGAGCACTTTGGCATCCCGGTGCTGGTGGAGCGTTCCAGCTACGAGAGCGACCCGCTGGCCCGCATGGAGTGGATCAAGCTTTACGGCATCCTGCTGGGCAGGGAAGAACAGGCCGAGCAGGTGTTTTCCGCGCAGGAGACAGCCGTTCAGCCCATCCTCTCGCAGGAACCCACGGGAAAAAGCTGCGCCTTCTTCTCGCTGACCACCAACAACCTTGCCACTGTGCGCAAGGGCAGTGACTATGTGGCCCGCATGATCGAAATGGCAGGCGGCAGCTATGTCTTTGCGGACCTGACGGACAATGGCAACAGCCTTGCTACCATGAACCTGCCGCTTGAGGACTTCTATGCAGGTGCAAAGGATGCCGATGTGCTCATCTACAACAGCGCCATCGAGGGCATGATCGCATCGGTGAACCAGCTGACCGAGCGTTTCCCACTGTTGAACGAGTTCAAAGCGGTGCAGAACGGTCAGGTGTGGTGCACCACCCAGAGCCTGTTCCAGCAGAGCATGGAGCTGGCAGACCTGATCGTGGACATGAACCGGGTGTTTACCAAGGGCACACCTGCCGCCAGTACCCTGAAATTCCTCACCCATGTGGATTAAAGAAGGAAAATTTTACAGAAAGGAAAGCCTATGACCCGTACCAGACGCCTTGCAGCCGCCTATATTGCCCTTGCGGCAGCCGTGGCGGTGCTTTTTGCGCTGAACCTGTTCTGGGGCAGCGTATCCCTTGCACCGGGTGCGGTGCTGACGGCGCTGCTGGGCAAGGGCGGCGATGCGCTTGCGGGGAACATCATCCTGCAGCTGCGCCTGCCCCGCGCGGTCATGGCGGCGCTGTTGGGGGCAGCCCTCAGCGCGGCAGGCTACCTGCTGCAGACTTTTTTTGCAAACCCCATTGCCGGGCCATTTGTTATGGGCGTTTCCAGCGGCGCAAAGCTGGCGGTGGCCCTGACCATGGTGGTGTTTCTGGACCGCGGGATGCTGACCAGCTCGGCCACCATGATCGTGGCGGCCTTTGCGGGTGCCATGGCTTCCATGGCCTTTGTGCTGGCGGTGGCCCGGCGGGTGCAGCGCATGAGCATTCTGGTCATCTGCGGTGTGATGATCGGCTATATCTGCTCCGCCATCACCGATATCGTGGTGGCTTTTGCGCAGGATTCCAACATCGTCAATCTGCACAACTGGTCGCAGGGCAGCTTTTCCGGCGTGACATGGGCCAATGTGCAGGCTGCGGCACTGGTGGTGCTGCCTGCGCTGGCGGCATCCTTTCTGCTTTCCAAGCCCATGGCCGCCTACCAGATGGGCGAAGCATATGCCCGCAGCGTGGGCGTGAATGTCAAGCCTTTCTCGGCAGCGCTGGTGCTGCTATCCAGCCTGCTGGCGGCCTGCGTCACCGCCTTTGCGGGGCCGATCTCCTTTGTAGGCATCGCGGTGCCGCACCTTGTCAAGCAGCTGCTGGGCAGCGCAAAGCCGCTGTATGTGCTGCCGGGGTGCTGCTTGGGCGGTGCGGCTTTCTGCCTGTTCTGCGACCTGCTGGCCCGCAGTCTGTTCGCGCCCACGGAGCTGTCCATCAGCTCGGTCACGGCCGTGTTCGGCGCACCGGTGGTCATCTGGCTGCTGGTGCGGCGCAGTCAGGAGGGTGCACGATGAAGGAACATTTTTTGTGCGGCGCACAGGGTCTTGCCATCGGCTACGGCAAGACACCGCTGCTCTCGGATATTTGCCTCGGGGTGCAGCCGGGCCAGATCCTGACTCTCATTGGCCCCAACGGCGCAGGCAAATCCACCTTACTGCGCACACTGGCGGGCCAGCTGGCCCCCATGGGCGGCACAGTGCTGCTGGAAGGCAGAAACCTTGCCGATTACACCGGTACCCAGCGGGCGCAGAAGCTGGCCCTCATGGCCCCGCATAGCCGCCGGATGGAGCTGACCACCTGCTTTGACTTTGTTTCGGCTGGGCGCTATCCCTACACCGGACGGCTGGGCATTTTGTCTGCCGAGGACAGGCAGCAGGTGCACAGAGCTTTGGAGCTGGTGGGTGCGGCGCAGCTGGCAGACCGGGATTTTAACCGCATCAGTGACGGCCAGCGCCAGCGCATCCTGCTGGCCCGGGCACTGTGCCAGCAGCCGGAAGTGATCCTGCTGGACGAGCCGACCTCTTTTCTGGATATCAAGGGCAAGATCGAGCTGCTCACCATTTTAAAGGAGCTGGCCCATACCGGTCAGCTGGCGGTGATCCTGAGCCTGCACGAGCTGGAATTGGCTGAAAAAATAGCGGACACGGTGGTGTGCGTTTCGCCCGGTGGTGTTTCCGGCGTGCTGACCCCGGAACAGGCGTTTCAGCCGGAGAATATCCGCACCCTGTACGGCCTGACCGAACAGCAGTACACGGCTCTGTTCGGCACACCGGAGCCGGAAGCCGAAAAGGCACCCGCCGGAAAACCTCAGTTTGAGCATTACGTCCGCAGCGGGCAGAAGCTGCTGCGCTGCGGCTATACCACCGGCACCTGTGCCGCGCTGGGGGCTGCAGGGGCGGCGCGTCTGCTGCTGACCGGCCGCGAACCGGAAACGGTGGCTCTGCGCACGCCCAAGGGCATTGTGGTGGAGGTGGCACCCATTTACTGCCGCAGAACGGATGCCGGTGCGGTATGTGCCATCCGCAAGGACGGCGGCGACGATGTGGACGTGACCACGGGCCTGCCGGTGATTGCATCGGTGGTGCTGGAACCGGATGCCCCCGGCGTGCGCATCCTTGGCGGCGAGGGGGTGGGCCGGGTGACGAAGCCCGGCCTTGACCAGCCCGTAGGCGAAGCCGCCATCAACCATGTGCCCCGCCAGATGATCGCCGAGGCGCTGGAACGGGAAGCTGAAAATGCTGCCTACACCGGCGGCTTTGCGGTGACCATCTCTGTGGAAGGCGGTGCCGAGACGGCAAAGCGCACCTTCAACCCGCACATCGGGGTGGAGGGCGGGCTTTCCATTCTGGGCACCAGCGGCATCGTGGAACCCATGAGCCAGCAGGCCATTCTGGATACCATCCAGCTGGAAATGAATCAGGCCGCACTGCGTGCAAAAAATGCCCCCGGCCCCCGGCGGCTTGTGCTGGCCCCCGGCAACTACGGGCTGGATTATCTGGCCAGCGCTCTGCCGCAGTTCGAGCGGTTCCCGGTGGTCAAGACCTCCAACTTTATCGGGGATACGCTGGATATGGCTGCCACGGCCAAATTTGAGGAAGTGCTTCTGGTAGGCCACGTGGGCAAGCTCTGCAAGCTGGCAGCAGGGGTCATGAACACCCACTCCCACACGGCGGATGGCCGCGCTGAAGTGTTTTGCGCCCATGCGGCGCTGTGCGGGGCCCGGCGCGAAGTGTGCGCTGCCCTGATGGATGCCGCCACCACCGATGCCTGCCTTGACATTCTGGACGGCGCACAGCTGCGTGCACCGGTGCTGGAAAGCATCCTTGCCGCCATCCAGATGCATCTGGACCGACGGGCAGGCGGGGCCTTCCGGGTGGGCGCGGTGCTGTTCTCCAACCAGCACGGCCCGCTGGGCGAGACAAAAGCGGCAAAGGAGCTGATGCAGGAATGGCAGAACTGAAAGGTACATTTTACGGTGTCAGCGTCGGCCCCGGCGACCCGGAGCTGATGACGCTGCAGGCTGTGCGGCTCATCCGGCAGTGCCCGGTGCTGGCCGCGCCGCAGACTGCTTCCGGCCAGATGCTGGCGCTGGACATCGCCCGCAGTGCGCTGGGAGAAGCGCTGGACGGCAAGACCATCGTCCCGCTGTACTTTGCCATGAGCCGTGACCCGGCCGCGCTGGCGGCTTTGCACGAAAAAGCCGCCGCCGCGGTGCGGCAGTATCTGGATGCCGGGCAGGACGTTGCCATGCTGAACATCGGTGATGTTTCCATCTATGCCACCTTTGGTTACCTGCAGGAGATCTTGCAGGCCGGGGGTTATGCCACCGCCATGGCGGCAGGCGTGCCCAGCTTTTGTGCGGCGGCGGCGCGGCTGAATGTGCCGCTGACCGGCGGCATGGATACGCCGCTTACCATTGCGCCCGGCGGCTGGACAGACCGCGTGCTGGAAATGCCCGGCACCAAGGTATTGATGAAAGCCGGCAGGCAATTGCCTGTCTTATTGGATACCCTGCAGCAGGCAGATAAGCTGAAAAAAAGCGCACTTGTGTGCAACTGCGGTCTGCCAGACGAGCGGGTCTACCCGCATCTTTCCCTTGAGCGGCCGCAGGAACAGGCCGGTTATTTTGCCACCGTTTTGGTAAAGGAGTAACGTTATGGTACATTTTGTTGGTGCAGGCCCCGGCGCACCGGACCTCATCACCCGGCGGGGCGCGGCCCTGCTGCAGAAAGCCGACTGCATCATCTATGCGGGCAGTCTGGTGAACCCGGCCCTGCTGGGCCTTGCAAAGGCAGACTGCGCCATTTATAACAGCGCTGAAATGACGCTGGAGCAGGTGCTGGATGTGATGCGGCAGATGGAAGCTGCGGGTAAGATCACCGTGCGCCTGCACACCGGCGACCCCTGCCTTTACGGTGCCATCCGGGAGCAGATGGACGTGCTGGACGCCGAGGGCATTCCCTACGATGATACCCCCGGTGTGTCCAGCTTCTGCGGCGCAGCGGCGGCACTGAACGCCGAGTACACCCTGCCCACCGTCAGCCAGACCGTCATCATCACCCGCATGGAGGGCCGCACCCCGGTGCCGGAAAAAGAAAAGCTGGCAAGCCTTGCCGCCCACGGGGCAACGATGGTCATTTTCCTATCCATCGGCCTTGTGGACAAAGTACAGCAGGCGCTTCTGGCAGGCGGTGCCTATACGCCGGATACCCCGGCAGCGGTGGTGTATAAGGCCACATGGCCGGAAGAAAAAACGGTGCGCTGCACCGTAGGTACGCTGGCGGAAAGTGTTCATGCAGCGGGCATCACCAAAACGGCGCTCATCGTGGCAGGCGGCTTTCTGGGCCGGAACTATGAGCGCAGCAAGCTGTACGACCCGGCCTTTACCACCGAGTTCCGCAGGGGGACAGACCAGTGACCCGGGCCTACCTTGCCTTTACGGCAAAGGGCCTTGCACTGGCCCAAAAACTGGCGGCGGCATATCCCGGCAGTGTGACCCGCTGCGGCCATGAAGCCGGGCAGGTGCACCTTGCCGATTGGACGGCCCGCCAGTTTGCCGGGAGCGATGCCCTCGTTTTTGTAGGCGCTGTGGGCATTGCGGTGCGGGCCATTGCGCCCCACTGCCAAAGCAAGGCACAGGACCCTGCCGTTGTGGTGCTGGACGAGTGCGGCCGCTTTGCCGTGCCCATCCTCTCAGGCCACCTAGGCGGTTCCAACGACCTTGCCCGGGCGCTTGCCGCTGTGTGCGGTGCGGTGCCGGTGATCACCACAGCCACCGACGCAAACGGTGTGTTTGCGGTGGACGAGTGGGCAAAGCACCAGAACTGCACCGTGCTGGAGCCGGAGCGCATCAAGCTTGTCAGCGGTGCACTGCTGGCGGGCAAAACGGTGCAGTTTGCATCCGACTGGCCCATTGCGGGTGCACCGCCTGATGGGATCACGGCGGGAGATGCCCCGGACTTTGCCCTCACCCTCTGCCCGGCGGGGGATGCGCTGCATCTGGTGCCGCGCATCGGCGTGCTGGGCGTGGGCTGCAAACGCGGCACCAGCACCGAAACGCTGGCCGAAGCCTTTGCAGCTTTCTGTGCCCAGAACCGCCTTGCGCCGCAATGCATCACGGCGGCGGCAAGCATCGACTTAAAACAAAACGAGGCGGGCCTGCTGACCTTCTGTAAGAGCCACAGCTGGCCGGTGCAGTTTTTCACAGCAGAACAGCTGCGTGCCGCCCCCGGCAGCTTTACGCCTTCGGCCTTTGTGCAGAGCGTTACCGGCGTGGACAATGTCTGTGAACGGTCGGCAGTGCTGGCCGCAGGCGGGACACTCGTTTTTCACAAATATGCCCATACCGGCGTGACCTTTGCGCTGGCCGTGCGGCCCTATGCCCCGGACTGGAGGTGGCAGAATGTTTGACCCGATGGAATTTGAGATCGACGAACCGGAAAAGGTAGTCTACGTGGTGGGCATTGGCCCCGGAGATGTTTACTACCTGACGCAGGAAGCCCAGAACGTTCTGGAACACGCAGATGCCATCTGCGGCTATAAACTTTATCTTGATCTGATCGAGCCGGAGTTCCCATGTGAGGAATATTATTCCACCGGCATGACCAAGGAGATCGACCGCTGCCGCTGGGCGCTGGAAAAGGCGGATACCGGCAGGCGCGTGGTGATGGTGTGCAGCGGCGACGCAGGCGTTTACGGCATGGCCAGCCCTGTGCTGGAACTGGCGCAGGATTACCCGGACGTTGCCGTAGAAGTGGTGCCCGGCCTTACGGCCGCCCTCAGCGGCGGGGCTGTGCTGGGCGCGCCGCTGGCCCACGATTTCTGCGTGATCTCCCTTTCCGACCGGCTTACCCCGTGGGAGGTCATCGAAAAGCGGCTGGCCTGCGCAGCGCAGGGAGATTTCTGTGTTGCACTCTATAATCCTTCCTCCAAGGGCAGGCCGGACTACCTGCAAAAGGCAGTGCGCATCCTGCGCGCAAACGGCAAGGCGGATGATACCGTCTGCGGCCTTGTGCGCAACATTGGCCGCGAGGGCCAGAGCGCCCGGGTGCTGACGCTGGCCGAGCTGGAAAACACGCCGGTGGATATGTTCACCACCGTGTATATCGGCAACAGCAATACCCGCGCCCTTTCGGGCCGGATGGTCACGCCGCGGGGGTACCGTAAGTGAAGGCGGTCGTGTTCAGCGGCACCACCGAGGGCCGTCGCTTTTCCAAAAAGCTGGCAGAGCTTGGCGTTGCGGTAACGGTGTGCGTGGCAACGCCGCTGGGTGCCGAGGAGCAGGGCGAAATGGCGGGCATCACGGTGCACGCCGGGCGGCTGCAGCCGGATGCCATGGCGGCATTGCTAGCGGGAGCTGATCTCTGCGTGGATGCCACTCACCCTTATGCAGTGGATGCCACCAGGAACATCCGCGCTGCAGCGGTGCAGGCGGGCGTGGAATACCGCCGCCTGCTGCGTGCGCAAAGCCCCTTGCCGCCCGGCTGTGCGGTGTTTGAAACAGCAGCGCAGGCTGCAGAATATCTGGCCGGGACAGAGGGCAATATCCTGCTTGCCACCGGTGCCAAGGAGCTGGCTGTGTTTGCCGGGCTGGAACCGGCGCGGCTTTACCCGCGCGTCCTGCCCACGCCGGAAGGCATTGCCGCCTGTGAAGCGGCCAATGTCCCGCACCGGAACATCATTGCCATGCAGGGGCCGTTCAGTCTGGCGCTGAATAAGGCGTTGATAACACAGTTCCAGATCCGGTACCTCGTCACCAAGGACGGCGGCGCAGCGGGCGGCTTTGCCGAGAAGGTGCAGGCCGCTGCCGATACCGGCGCACAGCTGGTGGTGCTGCGCCGCCCGCCGGAAACTGGCGAGACGGAAACACAAATTTTAGCGTATTGCAAGGAGATTTTGCAATGGTCACACTGATCGGCATGGGCAGCGGAAAATGGGAAGCCCTTTCGGCGCAGGCACAGCAGGCTGTGCGCAGCGCGGGTCTTGTGTTCGGCGCAAAGCGGCTGCTGGCGGGCCTGCCTGCAGACTGCACGGCCCGGCAGTTCACGCTCTACCAGCCCGCTGACATTCTGGAAACACTGGCACAAAACCCCGGGCAGGATGCTGCCGTGCTTTACAGCGGCGATACCGGATTTTACTCCGGTGCGTCCGGTCTGCTCACGCCGCTGCGGGCGCTGGGCATCCCCGCGCGGGTGTGTCCGGGCGTTTCCAGCATCCAGCTGCTTTCAGCGGCGCTGGGCCGACCGTGGCAGGACTGGAAGCTGGTCTCGGCCCATGGCTGCGCCTGCGACCCGGTGGCCGAGTGCATGATGAACCGTTCGGCGTTCTTCCTCACCGGCGGCACTGAAACGCCCGCCTCTCTGTGCCAGAAGCTGACCGATGCCGGTATGGGCGAAGCCCACGGCGTGGTGGGCGAAAACCTTGGCACCGAGGCGGAAGCCATCCGCTACGGCTCTGCTGCAGAGCTGGCGGGGCAGAGCTTTGCACCACTCAGCGTGCTTCTGGTGGAAAACTTTGATCTGCCGCAGCTGCGTGCGCCGGGCTTCCCGGACGAAAGCTTCATCCGGAGCGAGGTGCCCATGACCAAGCAGGAGGTGCGCGCTGCTGCGCTGGCAAAGCTGGCGGTAATGCCCACCGACACTCTGTGGGATGTGGGCGCAGGCACCGGCAGTGTGAGCGTGGAGCTGGCGCTGGCGGCACCCAAAGGCCGCGTTTACGCCGTGGAGTGTGAACCGGATGCCTGTGAACTGATCCGTAAAAACCGGGCAAAGTTCCAAACTTACAACCTCATCCTCATCGAGGGCCGCGCCCCGGATGCACTGGCAGACCTGCCTGCGCCGGATGCCGTGTTCATTGGCGGCACCAAAGGCGGCATGGAAGCCGTGCTGGATGAAGTGCTCGGCAAGAATCCGAATGCACGCATCTGCATTTCGGCCATTGCGCTGGAAACGCTGGGCGCTGCCATTGCCGCCCTCACGGCCCGGGGCCTGACCGCAGAGGTAACGCAGATCGCCGTCAGCCGCACAAAACCGGCGGGCCGACTGCACCTGCTCATGGCCAATAACCCCATCTTCCTCATTACGGGTACACGCAAATGATGCAATTCCTCATCGCCGCGCCTTCTTCCAGCAGCGGCAAGACCACTGTTGCCTGCGCAGTGCTGGCGGCGCTGAAAAAGCGCGGGGCCGACCCCTGTGCGTTCAAAAGCGGGCCGGACTACATCGACCCCATGTTCCACCGCTCAGCTCTGCAGGTGGACAGCCACAATCTGGATCTGTTTCTTTCCGACAGGGACATGGTGCGGGCCATTTTTGCCCGCTATGCCGCCGGGCATGGTGCCGCCGTGTGCGAGGGCGCTATGGGCTTTTATGATGGTCAGGGCCTGACCACCCGTGCCAGCGCTTGGGAACTGGCGGATACGCTGGGCCTGCCGGTGCTGCTGGTGGTACAGCCCAAGGGTGCCAGCGTGACGCTGGCCGCGCAAATTCAGGGCCTTGTGAACTTCCGCAAAAACAGCCATGTTTCGGGCATCCTGCTCAATGATTGTTCCGAAAAGCTGTATAAAATGCTCAAGGCCCTGCTGGAAAGGGAGACCGGCCTGCCGGTGCTGGGTTATCTGCCCCATTTGCCGCAGGCAGCGGTAGAAAGCCGACACCTTGGCCTGAAGACTGCAGATGAAATTGCCGACTTGCAGGAAAAGATCGCCCTGCTGGCCGATGCACTGGTGCTGGATTGGCAGCGCCTTGCCGTGCTGACCGAAAAGCCTGCGCCGGAAGCTTTGCCGGGAGCAGCTGCACCCACATCCGTCCGCATTGCGGTGGCAAAGGACGAGGCGTTCTGCTTTACCTATGCCGAAACGCTGGACGCACTGCGGGATGCCGGGGCGGAGCTTGTGCTTTTCAGCCCGGTGCAGGATGCGGTTTTGCCGGAAAATATAGGCGGGCTGTATCTGCCCGGCGGCTACCCGGAGCTGTACGCCAAAACTCTGAGTGAAAACAAAACCATGCTGGCTTCCATCCGGCAGGCCGTGCAGGCGGGCCTGCCCACAGCGGCCGAATGCGGCGGCTTTTTGTATCTGGGCCGGAGCCTTGAGGATGCCGACGGTAAGGCGTGGCCCATGGCAGACGTTCTGCCGGGCGATGGCATCCGGGTGGGAAGGCTGGTGCGCTTTGGCTATGCCGAAATGACCGCCAAGGCAGACAGTATGCTCTTCTGCGCCGGAGAAACGCTGCCCATCCACGAATTCCACCACTGGGATTCCACCGCAAACGGCACTGCATTTACGGCCCGTAAAAACGAGAAAATGCAGTGGGAATGCGGCTTTGCAAACGAGAATTTCTATGCGGGGTTCCCGCATTTATACTGGGCGGGCACGCCCCTGCCGGGCCGCTTTGTGCGCGCGGCAGAACGATACAGCAAAACAAAAGGATGACCAAAATGACCGAAACGGAACTGAATGCACTTTTGGCGGGTATCACCCCGGCCAACGAAGCCGCCCGCGCGGCGGCACACGCCCACTGGGGCAACCTTGCAAAGCCTCTGGGCGGGTTGGGCCGGCTGGAGACCATGCTGGAGGATGCCGCCGCCCTTACCGGCAGTGCGGAGCTTGATCTTTCCCGCCGGGTGGTGGTGGTGCTCTGCGCGGATAACGGCGTGGTGGCGCAGGGCGTGAGCCAGACCGGGCAGGAAGTGACCCGTGCCGTGGCCGAAAACCTTGCCATGCGGCGCACCAGTGTGTGCCAGATGGCCCGCACGGCCCACTGCGATGTTCTGCCCGTGGATATGGGCATGGCAGGCGAACCGGTGCCCGGCGTGCGCAGCTGCCGCATTGCCGCAGGCACGGCGGATTTTACCCAAGGCCCTGCCATGAGCCGGGCCGAGGCCGTGCAGGCCGTTGGGGAGGGCATTGCCCTTGCCCGGGAACTGGCAGAGGATGGCTACAGGCTCATCGCCACCGGTGAAATGGGCATTGGCAATACCACCACCTCCAGCGCGGTGGCGGCAGTGCTGCTGGGCCAGCCCGTGGAGCTTATGACTGGGCGCGGTGCGGGCCTCTCGGACGAAGGGCTTGCCCGCAAGGTGGATGCCATCTGCCGCGGCATCCTTTGCAATGAGCCGGACCCGGAAGACACATTGGATGTTCTTGCAAAGCTTGGCGGCTTTGATATCGCGGGCCTGTGCGGTGTGTTTCTGGGCGGTGCACTGGCCGGTGTGCCGGTGCTGGCAGATGGCTTTATCAGCGGGGTGGCCGCGCTGTGCGCCGTGCGGCTGTGTCCGGCGGCGGCAAAGGCTGTGTTTGCAAGCCACTGCTCGGCAGAGCCTGCCGCGCGCATCGTGCTGGAAGCACTGGGCAAGGCACCCATCATTACGGCGGGGCTGCATCTGGGCGAGGGCACCGGCGCGGTGGCCAGCATCCCGCTGTGGGATATGGCGCTGGCCGTATACGGCGGGTGCTACTCCTTTGCGGAGGGCGGCATTGCGCCGTATACGCCCCAATGTTGACGCTGGTTCTGGGCGGCGCGGCCAGCGGCAAAAGTGAATACGCCGAGAGCCTTGTGCTCAGGACCACCGGCCCCCGCTACTATCTTGCCACCATGCAGGTGTGGGATGCCGAGTGTGCCGCCCGGGTAGAAAAGCACCGCAAAATGCGGGCCGCAAAGCAGTTTGAAACGGTGGAGTGTCCCTTGCATCTGGACAATGTGCGCCTGCCTGCGCGGGGCACTGCCTTGCTGGAAGACCTGGGCAACCTTGCCGCCAACGAGCTGTACGACCCGGCGGGAGCAGGGGAAAACGCGGCCAAAGCCATCCTGCACGGGCTGGAAAGCCTTGCAGCCCAGTGCGAAAACCTCATCGTTGTTTCCAACGAGGTGTTCAGCGGCGGGGCCGACTATGCCGGTGACACAGGCCGCTATCTGCTGGCACTGGCGCAGGTGAACAATGCCTTTGCCGCCCGGGCCGACAATGTGGTGCGGGTGGTATGTGGCATCCCCGTGTACTATAAAGGAGTGGAAAAATGATCGTTTTGCAGACCATTGCGGTGGCCTTTGCCATGTTTTCGGCCATCCCGGTGCCGCAGTTCGACTGGAACGAAAAAAATATGCGCTACGCCATGTGCGCCTTCCCGCTCATTGGTGTCGTTATTGGTGCGGCGTGGTGTGCGTGTGGCGCGCTGCCCCTGCCGGGCCTTGCCAAGGCGGCGGGCTTTGCGCTGATCCCGGTATGGATCACCGGCGGCATCCATCTGGACGGCTATGCCGACACCTGCGATGCCCTTTCCAGCTACGGCGACCGAGAAAAGAAGCTGGAAATATTAAAAGACCCCCATTGCGGTGCCTTTGCGGTCATCCGACTGTGCAGCTATTTTCTGGCTTATTTTGCCCTGTGCACCTGTGTGAGTTTTGCACCCCGCGTGGGTGTGCTGTGGGTTCTGGCACTGGTGCTGGAACGGGCGCTTTCGGGCCTTGCGGTGGCATCGTTCCCCATGGCAAAAAACACCGGTCTTGCACACACCTTTGCCACTGCAGCAGACAAAACTGTGGTGCGCCGGGTGCTGGCGGTGCTGGCCGCAGTGCTGTGCGTGGGTATGGCGGCGCTGGGCGGCTGGGCGCTGGTGCTGGCAGCGCTGGCGGTGCTCTGGCGCTACCATGCCGTGAGTTGGAAGCAGTTCGGCGGCATCACCGGCGACCTTGCCGGGTGGTTTTTGCAAAAGGCCGAGCTCTGGATGCTGGCGGCGCTGTGTGCCTGCCAGTGGGGAGGGCTGCTATGATCTTTATTACCGGGCCGCTCTACAGCGGCAAGCGCACCTTTGCGCAAACACTTCCCGGCAAGCGTCTTTCGGACGTGCAGGTATTGGCTGCCGATGCCGCCGACCTGCCTGCCTTGGCAGACAAGCTTGCCCATGAATACGATATCCTCATCGCCACCGAGGTAGGCGGCGGTGTTGTGCCGATGGATGTCAAACAGCGTGCAGACCGCGAGGCGGCGGGCAGGCTTGCCTGCCTGCTGGCCGCACGGGCAGAGTGCGTGGTGCAGATGTTCTGCGGCATCCCCACGGTTTTGAAAGGAGAATTGTCTCAATGCTGATCTATCTTCTGCGTCATGGCCAGACGGAATACAACGCCCAGAAGCGTTATCAGGGCCAGCGCGATATCCCGCTCTCACCCGAAGGCGCTGCCCAGCTGCGCCGGGCAGATTTTGACCCCGATGTGGTCTATGTTTCCACCCTGCAGCGCACCAGCCAGACGGCGCGCATCCTGTTCCCGGAGGCAAAGCTTGTGCCGGTGGACGGCCTGAAAGAGATGTGCTTTGGCAGCTTTGAGGGCCGCAATTTCATCGAGATGGAAAAGGACCCCGAGTATCAGGCATGGGTGAAGGCCAACTGCGAAAGCCCCTGCCCGGATGGAGAGCGCAAGACGGATTTTTCAGACCGCATCTGCCGCACCGTGGCAGAGCTGATCGATAAAGCTCTTGCCGCAGGCGAAGAACGGCTGGTCATTCTGGCCCACGGCGGCACCCAGATGGCCGCCATGGAGCGATTTGCCGTCCCCCACAGGGACTACTATGCATGGTGCGGACCTAACGCGGGCGGCTTTGTGCTGGATGCAAAGGACTGGACGGAAAAGCATCTGCTGTATCTCGTGAAGACCGTCCAGTACACAAAGGAGAGCAAGGCATGATCCTTCAGGCAGTTGTCGGCGGTTTTGTGCTGGACGCCCTCTTCGGCGACCCGGCGTGGCTGCCGCACCCGGTGGTGCTCATGGGCAGATGCATTTCCCGGCTGGAAAAGTTCCTGCGCGCCCGCCTGCCCGGCACCCCGCAGGGCGAGCTGCTGGGCGGTGCCGTGACGGCGTTCTGCCTGCCGGTGGGCACCTTTCTGGTCACGAGCCTTGTGTGTCTGGCGGCGGTAAAGCTCAGCCCGTGGCTGGGCCTTGCCGTACAGATGTTCTGGTGCGGGCAGGCGCTGGCAGCCAAGGGCCTTGCGCAGGAGAGCACAAATGTGTATAACGAGCTGGTCCGGAACGACCTGCCCGCTGCCCGCAAAGCCGTGAGCCGCATCGTGGGCCGCGACACCCAGGACCTGACCGCCGAGGGCGTGACCAAGGCCGCGGTGGAAACGGTGGCCGAAAATGCCAGCGACGGCGTCATTGCGCCGCTGCTGTATATGCTCATCGGCGGGGCACCGCTGGCGCTGACCTACAAGGCTATCAATACCATGGACAGCATGCTGGGCTACAAGAACGAGAAGTACCTTTATTTTGGCCGTGCAGCCGCGAAGCTGGACGATGTGGCCAACTACATCCCCAGCCGCATTGCCGCCCTTTTGTGGGTGGCCGCTGCGGCCTTTACCGGCAACGATGCCAAGGGCGCATGGCGCATCTGGCGGCGGGACCGGCGCAACCACGCCAGCCCCAACAGCGCCCAGACCGAAAGCGCCTGCGCCGGTGCACTGGGCGTGCAGCTGGCCGGCCCGGCTTACTATTTTGGCGAATATTACCCCAAGCCTACCATCGGTGATGCCCTGCGCCCCATTGAGCCGCAGGACATCCTGCGCGCCAACCGCATGATGTATGTGGCAAGCGGCTTTGCGCTGGCATGGGGTGCAGCAATACGGGGGTTCCTTGCATGAAACAATTGACCCATGGCGGCGACTGGGCGGGCTACCGCGCCGAGTTTGGCCGCGACCCGCTGGATTTTTCGGCCAATGTCAGTCCGCTGGGCCTGCCGGAAGGGGTGGCAAAGGCCATTACGGCAGCGCTTGCCACGGCCGACCGCTACCCCGACCCGCTGTGCCGGGCCCTGCGTGAAAAACTGGCGGTGGCTGAGGGAGTGCCCGCCGAATGGCTGCTGTGCGGCAACGGCGCGGCAGACCTCATCTTCCGGCTGGCGCTGGCTGCAAAGCCCCGCACTGCACTGGTAACGGCCCCCACTTTTGCCGAGTATGCCACCGCCCTTGAAACGGCAGGCTGCACGGTGGAACGGCATTTTTTGCGGGAAGAAAACGATTTTACGGTGACGAAAGATCTCCTGAACGCGGTGCACCCGGGTACAAATATGGTGTTCCTCTGTCAGCCCAACAACCCCACCGGCCAGCTGGCAGAGCCTGCCCTTGTGGAAGCGCTGCTGCGCAGATGCGAGGCCGTGGGTGCGGTGCTGGCCGTGGACGAATGCTTTCTGGATTTTCTGCCGGAGGGCGAAGGCCTTTCGGCAAAGCATCTGCTGAAAAACAGCAAAAAACTGATTATTTTAAAAGCCTTCACCAAGCTTTACGGCATGGCAGGCGTGCGTCTGGGCTATTGCCTGTGCTCTGATACAGAGCTGCTTGCCCGGATGCGGGCAGCGGGCCAGCCGTGGGCGATTTCCGGTCTGGCACAGGCGGCGGGCATCGCTGCGCTGGACGAGACGGAATATGTGGCGAAGGTGCGTGCATTGATCGAAGCACAGCGGCCTGTGCTGGCAGACGGCCTGCGGGCGCTGGGCCTGCGGGTGATCGAGGGCCGGGCTAACTATCTGCTGTTCCGCGCGCCGGAAGCGCTGGGCGAAGCGCTGCGCCGCAAGGGTGCGGTACTGCGCAGCTGCGGCAATTATCCGGGCCTTGATGCCAGCTGGTACCGCACCGCCGTGCGCACAGAAAACGAGAACCGGCAGCTGCTTGCACTGCTGGCCGAAACCCTGCCGGAGGTGGCACAATGAGCAAGGCAAAATGCATTATGGTGCAGGGCACCATGAGCGGTGCGGGCAAAAGCCTGCTGTGCGCGGCGCTGTGCCGCATCTTTGCGCAGGATGGCTACCGCGTGGCCCCTTTCAAAAGCCAGAACATGGCCCTGAACAGCTTCGTCACCCGCAACGGTGCAGAGATGGGCCGTGCTCAGGTGGTGCAGGCACAGGCTGCAGGCGTGGAGCCGGATGTGCGCATGAACCCCATCCTGCTCAAGCCCAGCAGCGATGTGGGCAGTCAGGTGATCGTGAACGGCAAGGCCCGGGGCCAGATGCCTGCCGCCGCCTACTTTAAAATGAAGCGCAGCCTTATCCCGGACATTCTGGAAGCCTACAACAGCCTTGCCGCCGAGAACGACATCATCGTGATCGAAGGCGCGGGCAGCCCGGCAGAGATCAACCTGAAAGCCGACGATATCGTGAACATGGGCCTTGCAAAGCTGGTGGATGCGCCGGTGCTGCTGGCGGGCGATATCGACCGCGGCGGCGTATTCGCGCAGCTGTACGGCACTGTGGAGCTGCTGGAAGCCGACGAGCGTGCCCGCATCAGGGGGCTCATCATCAACAAGTTCCGGGGCGATGTGGAGATCCTGCGGCCCGGCCTTGCCATGCTGGAAGAAAAAACGCAGCTGCCCGTGCTGGGCGTGGTGCCGTACCTGCGGGTGGAGATCGAGGACGAGGATTCTCTCTCGGATCGTCTGGAAGCAAAAAGCACCGTCAAACCGCTGGATATCGCCATCCTGCGCCTGCCGCATGTGTCCAACTTCACCGACTTTATCCCGCTGGAACAGCACCCGCTGCTGGGCGTGCGGTATGTGCAGCGCACCCGCCAGCTGGGTGCACCGGATCTCGTCGTCCTGCCCGGAACCAAGAACACCATGGACGACCTGCGCTGGCTGCGGGAAAGCGGACTGGAAGCGGCGGTGCTCAGGCTTTCGGCAGCCGGTACGCCGGTGCTGGGCGTGTGCGGCGGCTACCAGATGCTGGGTGAACAGCTCTGCGACCCGGCAGGGGAGGAGAGCGGCACCCCCTGCACCCTGCGGGGCCTTGGCCTGCTGCCCACCACGACGGTGTTCGGCACCGAAAAGCACCTGACCCAGACCGCAGCCTGTGTGACCACAGAACCCTTTGCAGGCGCAAAGCTGACGGGCTACGAGATCCACGCAGGCCGCACCGAGGTGCGGGGCAGTGCGTTCTGCATCCTTGCAGACGGCACGCCGGAGGGCTGTGTGCAGGACGGTGTATTCGGTACCTACCTGCACGGCCTGTTCGACACCGGCGAACTGACCGAAAAACTGACCGCATTTTTGTGCAAACGGAAGGGCATCGATCCGGCCGGGGCCGAGCTTATCCCCATGGAGCAGTACCGTCAGCAGCAGTTTGATCTGCTTGCCGATGGTGTGCGCGCGGCACTGGATATGCCCGCTATCTATGCCGCCATGGGAATGCAAAAAGGAGACAACACATGACACCGCAGCATCATCTGCCCGCCGACATTGAACGGACGAGCATCTCCATTATCACAAGGGAACTGGACGAGCTGGGCCTGACCCCGCCGCCGGAGACGGCTGCGGTGGTCAAGCGGGTCATCCACACCACCGCGGATTTCGACTATGCCAAAAATCTGCGCTTTACACCCGGCGCGGTGGAAGCCGCAGTCAAGGCCCTGCACGCGGGTGCTTTCATCGTTACCGACACCAATATGGCGCTTGCGGGCATCACAAAGCCGGGCCTGAAAAAACTGAACGGTGAAGCCATCTGCTACATGGCAGACCCCGCTGTGGCCGAAGCCGCAAAGCAGGCGGGCACCACCCGTGCCGTTGCCGCCATGCACCGCGCTGCTCGGGAGCACCCGGGGGCCATTCTGGCCATTGGCAATGCGCCCACGGCCCTTTTGACCATTGCGGAGGAAATGGAAGCCGGTCTGCGGCCTGCATTGGTCATTGGCGTGCCGGTGGGGTTTGTGAATGTGGTGGAAAGCAAGGAAGTACTGTTTGCCGCCTGCGAGCGATACGGCGTGCCTGCCATCGCCGCCATGGGCCGCAAGGGCGGCAGCAATGTAGCTGCAGCCATCTGCAACGCCCTCATTTACTCTGCCACCGAAATGCTGGACCCCTCTGCCAGAGGGTGGAACGGATAAGGTGGAAATAGCATAATATCAAAAACCCGGAACCCTTTTTGAGCCGTTTTGGCCGAGAAAAGGTTCCGGGTTTTGTTCATGATTTTTTCAGAGAGCTATTTTGCAACAGCCCCATTTTCACGGAAAAGGTCCGAACCGAGCACGGCATCCACACTGCCGGCATCAGGCTGCGGGGAACGCCTTGTTCCACACTTCGATCACCTTGAACTTCGGGGCCCAGCCTTCGGGCTCAAAGCGGTCGCCCTTGGCAGCCATGGTGCCCTGCTCGGTGCACCACTGTGCGGCCTTGGCCATATCAGGGTCGGTCACATCCGCAAAGGCGGGTGCGCCTGCGGGTTCGGGCCTGCCTGCGGTGTTCCACACCAGCATCGAGCCTTTTGCATTGCTTCCCGTGATTGTAACATTGCGCATACCCGTAATGGTAAGGCCCAGGCCACCGTCCATTCGTGTATCATTGGTGCAGACCAGAACAATATCCGTGCTGCGTCCACCTTGAAAATACCATATTTCACCTTCTTTTTCAATAAAACCTGCGTGAAACGCCCCAAAAACTGCGTGAAAAACGTTTTGCACCGCTGTGCGCGCCTTTGCCCCCTCTTGCAATTTGTGCGCAAAGGGTGTAGAATACAGTCACAATCAAATACAGGGGAGCTTGTAAAGCAGGCTGAGAGGAAGTGCCCAAACTTCGACCCTTTTACCTGATGCGGATAATGCCGCCGTAGGAAGTCAGAATGGATGATTTTTTGCAGGAGGCACCGCGGAAGGTGTCTCCTGTTTTTTGTTGTGTACCTATTACCATTAAGGAGGATACCTTGTACTTTTCTGCGGAAGTGCCGCAGCGGGCTGAGGGGGAGCGCCCTGAGCTTTGTGACCGTCAGCGATGGGAAGCCGTGTTCCGGCGTGAGAGGAGACCAGCAAGTCTCGACCGCTTCTTATAGTTCCTGCGCCGGGTCTGGCACCGGGTGCGGGCTGTTTGCGGAGGCGCTGTATGGTTTTTGCTGCTTCCGCAGGTTTGGAAAGGAGCCTTGCCTTATGAAAAAACTCTCTGTGAAAAAGCTGGCGCTGGCCGGCATGCTGTGCGCTCTGTGCGTGGTGGGCAGCGTATTCAGCTTCCCCATGTTCGGCAGCAAATGTGCACCCATCCAGCACATGGTCAATGTGACCTGCGCGGTGCTGCTTGGCCCGTGGTGGGGCGTGGGCGTGGCCTTTGTGGCCTCGCTGCTACGCAACCTGCTGGGTCTGGGCAGCCTGATGGCCTTCCCCGGCAGCATGTTCGGCGCACTGCTGTGCGGCCTTGTGTACCATAAGACCAAAAACATCCTTGCCACCATGGTGGGCGAGGTGTTCGGCACCAGCATTCTGGGCGGTCTGTGCGCTTACCCGGTGGCCATCTTCCTCATGGGCAAGAGCGCTGGCGACATCGCGTTCTATGCCTACATCGTGCCGTTCCTCATCTCCACTGCAGTGGGTTCCATCATTGCGGGCGTGCTGGTGTACAGCCTGCAGCGCTCCGGCGCACTGCGCTCCATGCAGAACAGTCTTTCCTGACGGAGGGGCACCCGAATGTTCAAAACAGAATTCGAGAACCTGCGCCGCACCTGCCCGCTCATCCATAACATTACCAACTACGTCACCGTGAACGACTGCGCCAACATGGTGCTGGCCTGCGGTGCTTCGCCCATCATGGCCGACGATGCTGCCGAGGTGGAGGACATCACCACCATCTGCGGCGGTCTGAACATCAACATCGGCACCCTGAACAGCCGCACCATCACCAGCATGCTACTGGCGGGCAAAAAGGCAAACCAGCTGGGCCATCCTGTGGTGCTGGACCCGGTGGGTGCGGGTGCATCCCGCCTGCGCACCGACACGGCTTTCCGCCTGCTCCGGGACGTAAAGTTCACCGTGATCCGCGGCAACATCTCAGAGATCAAAACGCTGGCCTCCGGCGCGGGAACCACCAAGGGCGTGGATGCCGATGTGGCCGATAAAGTTACTGAGGAAAATCTGGATTCTGCCGTGGCCTTTGCCAAGGCCTTTGCAGCCCAGACGGGTGCCGTTATTGCCATTACCGGTGCCATCGACATCGTGGCCGATGCCGAAAAAGCCTACTGCATCCGCAACGGCAATGCCATGATGAGCAGCATCACCGGTACGGGCTGCCAGCTTTCGGCCCTGACGGCGGCGTTCGTCACCGCCAACCCCGGCCATCCGCTGGAAGCCGCTGCAGCTGCAGTGTGCGCCATGGGCCTTGCGGGCGAGACCGCCCACAAGCGCCTGACCCCGCTGGACGGCAACTCCACCTACCGCAATTATATCATCGATGCCATTTACAATATGACCCCGGATCAGCTGGAAGAAGGAGCAAACTATGAAGTGCGATAAGCAGAACATGCTTCTGTATGCCGTCACCGACCGCGCATGGGTGGGCAAACAGACCCTCTATGAACAGGTGGAGAGCGCCTTGAAAGGCGGTGTCACCTGTGTGCAGCTGCGTGAAAAAGAGCTGGACGACGAAGCTTTTCTGAAAGAGGCTGTGGAGATCCATGCTCTGTGCCAGCGCTACGGCGTGCCGTTCTTTGTGAACGACAATGTGGACATTGCCATCCGCTGCCACGCCGAGGGCGTGCACGTGGGGCAGGAGGATATGGCCGCAGCGCAGGTGCGCGCCCGTGTGGGCGAGGGAATGATGATCGGCGTTTCCGTCCACAGTGTGGAGGAAGCACGGGAAGCCGTCAAGCACGGCGCAGACTGCCTTGGCGTGGGCGCAGCCTTTGCCACCCACACCAAGACCGATGTGGATGTTCTGCCCCACGAGACCCTGAAGGCCATCTGTGATGCCGTGGACATCCCGGTGGTGGCCATTGGCGGCATCCACAAGGAGAACATCCTGCAGCTCAAGGGCACCGGTGTGGATGGCGTGGCCCTTGTGAGCGCCATCTTTGCAGCAGACGACATCGAGACCGAGTGCAAAGAGTTGAAAGCCCTGTCGGAGCAGATCATCTGACCGATCCCGCGGCAAACCGGGGACACCACCTTGGGCCGCGTTATAAAATTCATGGAGAAAACCAACATGAAAAGCGTATTTTGCGCAGGTGCCGGCATCCAGAACGTTCTGTTTTTTCTGAATGACGGCTGCCTTTCCCTACCCTTGTATGACCAGCACCCTGCTGTTCAGAGATAAACTGTCATTTGGAGGAACAGAGCGTATGCAGACTTATACCACTCAGATGGATGCTGCCCGCAAGGGCATCATCACGCCGCAGATGGAGATCGTGGCTAAAAAAGAGTATCGCACCACCGAGGAGATCCGCCAGTGGGTGGCCGAGGGCAAGGTAGCCATTCCGGCCAACAAGCACCACGAGTGTTTGAACCCCGAGGGTGTCGGCTCCATGCTGCGCACCAAGATCAACGTGAACCTTGGTGTCTCCCGCGACTGCAAGGACTACAACGTGGAGATGCAGAAGGTGATGAGCGCCGTCAACATGGGTGCCGAAGCCATTATGGATCTTTCCAGCCACGGCAACACCCAGCCCTTCCGCCAGAAGCTGACCCACGAGTGCCCGGTGATGATCGGCACCGTGCCGGTGTACGATTCGGTCATCCACTACCAGCGCGATCTGGCTGAGCTGACCGCACAGGACTTCATCGATGTGGTGCGTCTGCACGCAGAGGACGGCGTGGACTTTGTCACCCTGCACTGCGGCATCACCCGCAAGACCATCGAGCAGATCCGCAAGCACAAGCGCAAGATGAACATTGTCAGCCGCGGTGGCTCTCTGGTGTTTGCATGGATGAGCATGACCGGCAACGAGAACCCCTTCTACGAGCACTTTGACGAGATCTGCGAGATCTGCGCCGAGCACGATGTGACCATCTCGCTGGGCGATGCCTGCCGTCCCGGCTGTCTGGCTGACGCCACCGATGTGTGCCAGATCGAGGAGCTGGTGCGTCTGGGCGAGTTGACCAAGCGCGCATGGGCACACAACGTGCAGGTGATGGTGGAAGGCCCCGGCCATGTGCCCCTGAATCAGGTGGCTGCCAACATGGAGGTGCAGAAGAGCATCTGCATGGGCGCACCCTTCTATGTGCTGGGACCCCTCGTCACCGATATCGCCCCCGGTTACGACCACATCACCGCTGCCATCGGCGGCGCTGTGGCTGCAGCCAGCGGTGCAGCTTTCCTGTGCTATGTGACCCCCGCCGAGCATCTGGCTCTGCCCAATGTGGACGATGTGAAGCAGGGCATCGTGGCCTCCAAGATCGCTGCCCACGCCGCCGATATCGCCAAGGGCATCCCCCACGCCCGGGACATCGACGATAAGATGGGCGATGCCCGCCGTGTGCTGGACTGGGATGCACAGTTCGCCTGCGCACTGGACCCGGAGACCGCAAAGGCTATCCGCGATGCCCGCCTGCCGGAGGACGACCACAGCGACACCTGCAGCATGTGCGGCAAGTTCTGTGCCGTGCGCAGCATGAATAAGGCGCTGGCCGGTGAGTACATCGACATTCTGTAAAAATCTTCTGTTTTGCGCGCAGCAGCGTGCATCTTCCTCCGCCGCCCGGTATGACCGCCGGGCGGCTTTTGTTGTAATTCCCAAAAGATTGTGTTAAAATAACAATAAGGCGCTGATTGCAAAATTGGTGGTCATGCTTTCTATCCCGTATCGCTGGTTTTTCTATTTCTACATAGAACAAGCAGAGGTCCGGGAGGAAACTTTTTTTGAAAGTACCCTGCCCGGAGCCTTGAAGGCGAAGAGCAACGGCAACGACCGCCGCCAGTGGCGGAAACAGGGAGTTGCCGTTGGGGCCGCGGCCTGCAAGATGCGAGTGCCGCCCAAGGCACGAAGCAGATGCAGGGAGCCGCAACCCGGATATATCGAATGAATCTGCTGGAGACTCTCGCATTGCTCACGTTCATTCTCGCGTTGTTGAGCTTGGTCGTGGATGTGATCCGTCTGACCGTTGAGGTCATGGCAAAGTTTTCCCAGATGAAAAGCGATGATAACAAAAAAGATTGACCGCCTACAGTTACCAGCCGAGCGGTCAATCTTTTTGACTAACGGGATGGAAAGCTGACCTTTGCAGTCAGCGCCCCTTCTGTTTGTAGTATAATCGAAGCTATGTGATTTGTCAAGTTATCCTGTTCCATCGATTATTTCTATCAATATTTTAGATTTTACAATTCTTCTGTACTGTACTATAATGAAGTTATCGTCTTCATTCCATTGATCTACAGGAGGAATCTGCCTTGCTGGTAAATCTTATCGAATCCGTCTATCGCCTTTTGTGGGGCGACCTGTTCACCATCCCGCTGGGCGGCGGCATCGGCATTTCCTTCATGGTGGTGCTGCTGTTCACGGCGGGCATCTGGTTCACCTGCCGCACCCGTCTTTTGCCGGTGCGGCTGTTCCGGGATATGATCGCCGCCGTGTGCGAGAAAAAGCAAGGCAGGAACGGCCTTTCCTCCTTCCAGACGCTGGTCATTTCCACCGCCACCCGCGTGGGCATGGGCAATCTGGTGGGCGTGGTGGCCGCTGTTTCTGCAGGCGGTGCCGGTGCGGTGTTCTGGATGTGGGTCACTGCCATTCTGGGTGCGTCCACCTCCTTTATCGAATCCACCCTTGCCCAGAAATACCGCCAGCCCGACCCGCTGTACGGCGGCTGGCGCGGCGGCCCGGCCTACTATCTGCATGTGCTGGCGGAGCGCAGGCGCGGCAAAAAGCTCAAACGCTCTGTGGTAGCGGCACTGTTTGCGGCGTCTGGCCTCATCTGCTGGTGCGGCATCAGTCAGGTGATCTCCAACTCGGTCAGTTCCGCGTTTGAAAATGCGTTCCATATTCCGCCGCTTACTACCACACTGGTGCTCACGGCCATTGCGGCGGTGATTGTGCTGCGCAAGAATGCCACCGTGAAAAGTCTGGACGTGATGGTGCCCATCATGGCGGTGTGCTATTTTGTCATCACCGTGGGCATCGTGCTGTTCAACCTGCCCAAGCTCCCGGCGGTGTTCGGGCGCATCTTTGCGGAAGCGTTCGGTCTGCGGCAGGCCGTGGCTGGCGGCTTTGGTGCTGTGCTGATGAACGGTGTCAAGCGCGGCCTGTTCTCCAACGAAGCGGGCAGCGGTTCGGCACCCTGTGCAGCTGCCGCCGCAGAGTGCGACGACCCGGTCAAGATGGGCTTTGTGCAGGCACTGGGCGTGCTGATCGATACGGTGGTGATCTGCAGCTGCACGGCTTTTTTGATGCTGCTGGTGCCGCAGGAGATCACAGAAGGACTTGCGGGCATGGACCTTTTGCAGACTGCCCTGCAGTACCATCTGGGCGGCTTTGGTGTCGTGTTCATTGCGGCCACGCTGGCGCTGTTCAGCTTTTCCACCTTTCTGGGCGTTTTGTACTATGCCCGCGGCAATGTGGCCTATCTGTGCGGCGACAACTGGTGGAGCCAGACCGTGTATAAGCTGATCGCGCTGGCCATGCTGGTGATCGGCGGTATGCAGGCCTACACGGTGGTGTGGGATCTGGGCGACGTGGGCATTGGCCTGATGACCATTTTCAACATGATAGCCTTGGTGCCCATGGCAAAGGAAGCACTTGCCGCCCTGAACGACTACGAAAAACGCAAAAAACTGCAGTAAATAGCAAAGGCCCGGCTCCCTGTAACATGGGAACCGGGCCTTTCAGGTTATTTTATTGCAGATCAGATTTGTTTAAAAGCAGCCCGCCTGCAAGCCCGGCCAGCGCAGGCAGCACCCAGCCAAAGCCCATGCTGCCCAGCGGCAGAGCGTTGGCGGCGGCAGATACTGCCCCCAGCGGCAGCGCAGCGGCGATGCTCTGCAGGGCGGTCAGGCCCATGCACAGCGGATACACCGCCCGGTGCTTTTCAAGGCCCGGCATAAAGGAAAGCAGGATCAGCACGATGGCTGCGGGATAAATGGCGTTCAGCACCGGAGTGGACAGCCGGATGATGGCAGCAAGGCCGAGGTTCGATACCAGCATACTGGCCACAGCAAAAAAAGCTGCGATGGCAGGGTAGGGGATGCGGGGCAGAAGCTGATGAAAATACTGACCCACGCAGGCGATCAGGCCCACGCAGGTGTTGAAGCATGCGATCACAAAAATGGCCGCAATGAGCACAAGGCCCGCCCGGCCGAACAGCTGCTGTGCCAGAGCGGTGAGCACCTCGGCACCGGTGGCAAGGCCCGGATACACCGTGCCGGTCTCGGCCCCGGCGTGGCCCAGCATGGCGTAGACCACCAGCAGCAGCCCGCCTGCAATAAAACCGGCCCGGATGGTGCCGCTCTCCACGGCACGGCTTTCTGTAACACCCCGGGCGCGGATGTTCAGGGCGATGACCGCGCCAAAATTCAGCCCGGCCAGCGTGTCCATGGTCTGGTAGCCGTACAGGATGCCCTGCACAGCGGGCAGGGCTGCGTACTCTGCGCTGGGTGTGCCGTAGTGTGCCGCCAGCGGATGGATGAGACACCCGGCAAACAGCACCACGATGAGCACGATCAGGCAGGGGCAGAGGATGCGGCCCAGCCAGTCGGTAAGCTTTTCCGGCCGCAGCGCCACCAGAAAGGCCGCTGCAAAAAACAGCACCGAGTAGGCCAGCTGCAGCCCGGTACCGCCGCCTATCAGCGGCACCAGCATCTGGAAGGAGGTACTGGCGGTGCGGGGGATGGCAAGGCAGGGCCCGATGGAAAGATACACCAGAATGGTGAACACCATGGCGAACACCGGATGCACCCGGCCGGCAAGCTTATCCAGACCGCCTGCCCGTGCCACAGCCACCACGCCCGCAATGGGCAGGCCGACGGCGCTGACGAACAGCCCGGTAAAGGCGGGCCAGAAGTTCACGCCCGCCTGCGCGCCCAGATGCGGCGGGAAGATCAGATTGCCTGCACCAAAAAACATGGAAAACAGTGTAAAGCCGACCAGAAGCAGATTTTTGCCGGAAAGCTTCTGCATAGGACAGACACCTCATTTCTTTCTTGCATCAAAGATGACAGAGATTTATACAGTTCAGTTTATCGTTTTATGCATTTCATGTCAAGAAAGAAAAACATGAAGAAAAGTAATGACAGGCATGATAAGCTCTTATGCATCATGATGCACGGGTCATTGGCGTTTGGAAAGAGATATGGTATTATAATGTATAATGTAGAACTGAGCAGGCCATCAGGGCGCTTTCTCCGCGAAATTCGGGGCTTCCAGCTCCCGCCCTATTGCCTTATGGCAACAGGGTCCTATCCTCGGATCATTCGCTGAAGAAATACCCTGCCGTCCTGCATTTATTTGTAATCAGGAGCAGGTAAGTTTATGAAGCGACATAAACAATTTTTTCAGCGGCTGGGCGCTGCGGCCTTCTGGCTGGCGGTGTGGCAGTGCGCCGCCATGGCGGTGGGACAGGAGGTGTTCCTTGTTTCGCCGGTGCAGGCGGTGCGCACTCTTTTGCAGCTTTTGCCGCAGGCAGAGTTCTGGCAGCGGGTGGGTTTCAGCTCCGGGCGCATTCTGCTGGGTTTTGGGCTGGGCGTGGCTGTAAGCATCGTGCTGGCTGTGGCCGCACAGGCGTGGCACACGGCAGATGTGCTGCTTGCTCCGGTGCTGCAGCTGGTCAAAGCCACGCCGGTGGCAAGCTTTATCATTCTGGCGCTGGTGTGGGTGCGGGGGGCATCGCTTTCGGTGCTCATCAGCTTTTTAATGGTGCTGCCCGTGCTGTACGGTGCGGTGCGCACCGGCATCCAGAGCGCAGACCCACAGCTGTTGGAGATGACGAAGGTGTTTCGCCTTCCGCTGGGCCGACGGCTGCGGGCGGTGTGGCTGCCTGCGGTGCTGCCGGCCTTCCGGCAGGGATGCAGCGTGGCCCTTGGCATCTGCTGGAAGAGCGGCGTTGCCGCTGAGGTGATCGGCCTGCCCAATGGCAGCATCGGCGATGCACTCTACCGAGCCAAGATTACCCTTTCCACCGGGGAGCTGTTCGCATGGACGTTTGTGATCATCCTGCTCAGCGCCGGGTTTGAAAAGCTGTTCCTGCTGCTTCTGGACTGCGTGACCCGCGCCGTGACCGGGGAGGTGCCGCAATGCTGACCATCAAGCATCTGACAAAACAGTTCGGGAAGAAAACGCTTTTCCGGGATCTCTGCCTCACGGTGGAAGGCCCGGCGGTGCTGTGGGCACCCAGTGGCTGGGGCAAGACCACATTGCTGCGCATCCTCATGGGGCTGGAAGAACCCACTTCTGGCATAGTACAGGGCGTTGGCCGGGTGGCAGCAGTGTTTCAGGAAGACCGGCTCTGCCCGCAGCTGACAGCTGTGCAGAACGTGACGCTGGTATTGCCTGGCAGTGCAGAACAATACAAGGAGCAAATCATAAAAGATTTTCAACAGTTTGGCATGGATGCTGCCGCACTGGCCCTGCCTGCAACACGGCTTTCCGGCGGACAGAAGCGCCGCACGGCTCTGCTGCGGGCTTTGTGGGCCGCCAGCGATACGCTGCTGTTAGACGAACCCTTTACCGGCATGGACCCGGACACCCTTGCCGCTGCTGCGGCTCTGCTGCGGGAGCGCTGCGGAGAAAAGCCTGTCTTGCTGGCTACCCACGACCGCGAAGCCATCCGCCTTCTGGGCTGGCCGGTGGTTGAGCTGGAAAATGCCTGAGTCTGCATCGATCCTATAGAATGAAAAATCGGAAAGACCAGAACGGCCTTTCCGATTTTTTGCTGCTTGGAATATTTTACTGAAAAATACGCAGGGGATACGGCGAACTGCATCAGTTCAGCAGCTTTGCCGGGTCAAGGTACTGCTCACCCTGCAGTACTTCCAGATGGATATGCGTCTCCTCGGCGCATTCGTTGGGAATGCTGCCTGCACGGCCAAGTATCTGGCCCACACTCACTTCATCGCCGGTCTGCACCGTGGGGTCGGCAGTGCCGCACACCCGCCACAGGTGCCCGGCGTTGTCCTCGATGCACACCACACTGCCCCAGCGGCTATCGGTGTCCACAGCGGTCACCTTACCGGCGGCGGGAGCACACACCTGTGCATCCTGCGCACAGGCGTAGTCCACACCGTTGTGGGTGCGCCAGTCGCCAAGGGTGCTGCTGTACACCAGCTCATCGCCGCTGTAGGCGTTCAAGACCCTGCCCGAGACGGGCTGCGTGGAGGCAGGCGCAGCTGAACTGCTGGCAGGCGAGGATGCGCCCTGCAGTGCGGAGGGTTCGTGCACCAAACCAGAGCCAGACTGCGCCCCAGAAGAGGACGCAGAGGATGCGGGCTTGGGTACATTTGCCGCAGATTCTGCGGCGTCGGTCACGGGCTGCTGCCATACATCGTCCTCCTGTGGGTCAAGGGTGAGCTGCGGCTCCGGTGCAGGTTCTTCCTGCGGGGTCGTCAGGTCGTCGTAGCTCTTTTTCAGTTCATCCCGCACGGTGCGCACTGCCCACACGCCCGCCGCTGCGGCTGCGACGAGACAGGCCAGCAGTGCCAGTGTAAAGCCCCTGCTGCGCAAAAACTTTTTGATCTGCTCCATTGTCGTTACTCCCATCTGCTGCATTGTGTACGCATTGCTTCTGGGCTTAGTGTGGGACAGCAGGGCAGGTTTTATGCATTCTTTTATTTAAATGCCCTCCGCGTTGCTCTGGGCATATTTAGAGGAAATGATATTTTGTAATATAGCAGCCCAGCCAGACCTGCGGGTCTGGCTGGGCTGCACTTTCACAGGAGGGGCCGCAGCCGGAAAATGCATCTTCCCTCTGTGGCCTTCTGTGTTGATACCCAGAGCGAAGCGGAGGATATTCTAAATGATATTACCAAACAAAAAGGCCCTCCCTTTTCGGGAGAGCCTTTGCGGATCAAAAATCAGTTGCGGCGGCGGCTGTTTATGCCCAGCAGGCGCACAACATACAGGAAGATGTTGATGAAGTCCAGATACAACGTCAGTGCGCCGTAGATAGAAGCCTTCTCGGCCAGCTCGCCGTCATAGGCGTAGTAGGAGAACATCTGGCTCAGCTTCTGGGTGTCGTAGGCGGTCAGCAGCATGAACACCACCAGACCGACAGCGCTGTACAGCACCGTGGTAAGGAAGCTCATGCCGAACAGCATGCCCACAAAGCCGGTGATGATGAGCGCGAACAGGCCCATCATCAGCTTGGGACCCCAGCCGGACAGATCCTTGTGGGTAGTAGTGCCGTAGACCGCCATCAAGCCGAAGTACAGCGAGGTGGCAAGGAAGGCCAGCACCAGAGTGCCCAGATCAAATACCAGGAAGTAGTAGCTCAGCACCATGCCGTTGAGCAGTGCATAGGCAAAGAAGGTGGCTCTTGCACCGCCCACCGACATGTTCTGCACGCGGGAGCTGAGCACATACACCAGCACCAGCTCTGCGATGGTGAACACCAGATACAGCGAGTTGACAACGTACAGCAGCGGGGTAGCGGCTGTAACGAACGCCGCGGCAAAGGTGATGAGCAGGCCTACCGCCATCCAGCGATAGGTGCGGTTCATATAGTCAGCCGAGGTCATGGCAGGCTCCGTGTAGCCTCGATCGTAACCATTGTAATTGTAATCCATATGGGACTCCTCCAGTCTCTTTCTGCCGGAACACTTTTTTCTTGCTCCGGTCTACGGAATATAGTATACTGCATAGAAATGAACGTTTCATGAAAAAGGCTGTGATATTGTATGTCTCTTGGGCTTTATTTACACATTCCGTACTGTTTTTCCAAATGCAGATACTGCGATTTCTATTCCCATCCCGGTGAGCGCGGCGTACCGGAAGCTTATGTGGATGCTCTTTTGCGGGAGCTTGACCGCTTTGCGCCGGAAGCACCTCTGCAGCCGGACACCCTTTATTTTGGCGGCGGCACGCCCAGCCTGCTGCGCCCGGAGCAGGCAAAACGGCTGATCGATGCGGCCCGGCCGATGCCGGGGGCCGAGATCACACTGGAAGCAAACCCGGAGACGGTGACGGAAGAAAGCCTTGCAGGCTTCCGGGAGGCGGGTGTGAACCGCATCTCTTTCGGGGTGCAGTCTGCCCGGGATACCCAGCTGCGCACGCTGGGCAGGCCGCATACGGCAAAACAGGCGCGGGCTGCATTTGCCGCCGCCCGGCGCGCAGGGTTTACGAACATCAGCGGCGACATCATGCTGGCACTGCCGCACTACACCGAAGCCGAGTTTGACGAAACGCTGGAACTGATCGAGGGTGGTGGGGCTACCCATATTTCGGCATATCTGCTGAAGATCGAGCCGGATTCGGCCTTTGGTAAACATCCGCCCGAAGGCCTGCCCACCGGCGATGAAGCCGCCGATTTTTACCTTTATGCAGTGGAACAGCTGGAACACCACGGCTACAAACAGTACGAGATCTCCAACTTTGCAAAGCCCGGCTATGAGGGCAGACACAACCTCATCTACTGGGACTGCGGCGACTATCTGGGCCTTGGCCCGGCGGCGCACTCCTGCATGGGCGGCAGACGGTTCTACTACCCGCCGGACACCGCCGCTTTCCTGAACGATGCCGCCGCCCCGGTGATGGACGGCAGCTGCGGCGCAGAGGACTACCTTATTTTACAGCTGCGTCTGCGCAAAGGCCTTTCGCTGGATGCGTACAAAAAACTTTACGGGAAAGAATTTTCCACCGCACAGCTGGCCTTTGTGCAAAACTGCGTCCGGGCGGGCTATGCAAGCTTTGACGGCCGCACCCTTGCCCTGACCCCGGCGGGTCTCATCGTGCAGAACAGCATCCTTGCCCAGCTGTTGTAATTGGCAGAAATACGGCAACACATTGCTTTTGTGTGTCGATTCTGGTATGATATACTCGTATTATTAGGCGATGGGAGAGAAAACGGATGGCGAAAGTATTGATCGTCGGCGCAGGCGCGGCAGGGCTGATGGCGGCGGGTGCCGCCGTGCGGCAGGGGCATCAGGTGACGGTGCTGGAACACATGGACAAGCCCGGCCAGAAGATCCTTGTCACCGGCAAGGGCCGCTGCAATGTGACCAACGACTGCCCGGCAGAGGAATTTCTGCGCCATGTGCGCACGAACCCGCGCTTTCTGTATTCGTCGCTGGGAGCCTTTCCACCGGCAAAGACCATGGAACTGTTCGAGGGCCTTGGCGTGGAGCTGAAGGTGGAGCGCGGACGCCGGGTGTTTCCGGTGTCGGACAAGGCCGAAGAGATCCGGCAGGCTCTTTTGCGCTATGCGCAGGACGCCGACATCGTCCATGACGGCGCAAAAAAGCTGCTGCTGGAAGAGGTAACACCGGAGCCGGAAGCAGCTCCCGCCGCACCGGAAAACCCGCGCCACCCCAAAAAGAAAAAGGCAGGCCCGGCACTGCGGTGCATCGGTGTGCGGGGCACCTCCGGCCGGGAGTACCGGGCGGATGCCGTGCTGGTGGCCACCGGCGGCGTGAGCTACCCCACCACCGGCTCTACCGGCGACGGCTACAAACTGGCCCAGCAGGCCGGGCACACCCTCATCGAGCCGGTGCCCAGTCTGGTCAGTCTTGTGAGCCATGACGCGGACTGCAAAAAGATGATGGGCTTGGCGCTGAAAAACGTCACCCTGACCCTGTTCGAGGACAGCAAGGCCATTTTTGACGAGCAGGGCGAAATGCTGTTCACTCATTTTGGCATCAGCGGCCCGCTGACTTTGAGCGCATCCAGCCATCTGGGCGACATGAAAAAACACAAGTATCATGCGGAGATCGACCTGAAGCCAGCCCTCAGCGAGGAGCAGCTTTACGACCGCATCACCCGGGACTTTGCCCTGCTGGCAAACCACGCGGCGCAGGGCGCACTGGTCAAGCTTTTGCCCTCCAGCATGCAGCCGGTGATGGTGGCACGCTGGGGCATCGACCCGGCTACCAAGGCAAACCAGATCACCCGGGAGCAGAAGAGGGAGCTGGTGCAGCTGATGAAGCACTGGCGGGTGTCCATTGATGCCCGGGGCGATCTGGCCCACGCGGTGATCACCAGCGGCGGCGTGTCCGTGCGGGAGGTGGACCCCAAAACCATGCAGAGCAAAAAGGCGCTGGGCCTTTACTTTGCAGGCGAAGTGCTGGATGTGGATGCCTATACCGGCGGCTACAACCTGCAGATCGCCTTCTGCACTGCACAGGCATTTGCAAATCATCTGTAATTACAGATAAAACAATTTTAAATGCCCTCCGCGCTGCTCTGGGCATATTTATAGGAATAGATTTTTTTGATTTGTATTTTGAAAACGACTGCGGTCGTTTTCAAAATACGTTTTCACAAAAAGAGTTGTTGCCGGGATAGTCTCACAGACCGCTGCGCAACTGTTCCCAAAGGGAACGAGCAGCAATGCAGTTCTCCGTTACGACCCCATCCGGTGAAAATGTGTTTGGAGCGCTCCGCAGAGCGCAAAAATATTAAAATGATTTTCCGCTGAAGATGGCCACAGCGTGAGCAGAGGCCATTTTAAATCGTTCAGTTTAAAAAGGAGAGATACAACATGGTATCTGTTGCGATCGACGGGCCTGCAGGTGCAGGCAAATCTACGCTGGCACGCCGTCTGGCGGCTGAAATGGGCTATATTTATGTGGATACCGGTGCCATGTACCGCGCCATCGGCCTGTATGCCCTGCGCGCAGGCAAGGACCCCAAGGACAACGCAGCGGTCAACGCGCTGCTTCCCCAGATCGAGCTGCGGCTGGCCTCCATTGAGGGCGAGCAGCACATTTATTTAAAGGAAGAGGATGTGAGCACCGCCATCCGCACCGAGGCCGCAGGTATGGCTGCCTCTGCCGTGGGCGCAAACCCGGCTGTGCGCGCCTTTCTGCTGGAGCTGCAGCGGGATATGGCAAAGAAACAGGACGTGCTGATGGACGGCCGCGATATCGGCACGGTGGTGCTGCCGGATGCCACGGTGAAGATCTTCCTTACCGCCACGCCGGAAGCCCGCGCCACACGCAGGTGGAAAGAGTATCAGGCCAAGGGCATCGATACTCCCTATGAAGAGGTGCTGGCCGACGTGAAGCAGCGGGACTATCAGGACACCCACCGTGCCGCTGCACCCCTGAAGCAGGCGGACGATGCCGTGCTGCTGGACACTTCGGAGCTGGATTTTGAACAGAGCCTTGCTGCAATGAAGAAGATCATTGCGGAGAAAGTGAATAAAACGATAAAATGATATTATATTACATCTTAGTGCCCTTTGCGTGGCTTTTGTGGCATATCGGCTTCCGCATCCATGTAGAGGGCCGCGAAAACCTGAAAAAGGTGCAGACAAAGGGCTGCATCCTTGCGCCCACCCATGTCTCCGCCATCGACCCGGTGTTCATCGTGGTCACCCGGTGGGGCAGGCGGATGATCGTGTTCGCCAAGAAGGAACTGTTCGAGATCAACGCCCTGCTCACATGGTTCTTCCGCTGCTGCGGCGCGGTGTGCGTGCGCGGCACAAAGGATGAAATGGCTGCCATTGAGCAGACCGTAGAAAAGTGCAGAAACGGCGAAACACTGCTCATCTTCCCGGAGGGCACCCGCGAAAAGGACGGGAAGCTTCTGCCGCCCAAGAGCGGACTGTTCGTCATTGCGGCGGGGGCCGGGGTGGACGTAGTGCCCTGCCGCATCCTGTACGATACGCCGGATGGAAAAATGCACCTGTTCTGCAAAGTACGGGTGATCTACGGCGAGCCGATGCCTGCAGAGCAGTTTGCCATGGAGAGCCGCCGCGACACCAAAAAGCTGCGTGCCAACAAGCAGGCCCTGCTGGATGCGTGGGAAAAGATGGGGGCGTAAAAGATGGAGATCCGAGTTGCCAAAACGGCGGGGTTCTGCTTTGGTGTCAAGCGGGCGGTGGATCTGACCTATGGCCTGCTGAACGAAGGCTGCAAGGTGGCCACCCTCGGCCCGCTGATCCATAACCCGCAGGCTGTGGAGGATATGCAGAAAAAGGGTGCCCTTGTGGCGGATGCCATCGCCGATGTGCCCGCCGGGTACGAGGTGGTCATCCGCAGCCACGGCGTGCCGCGCACCGTGTACGACGAGCTGGACGCGCGCGGCATCACCTACCATGATGCCACCTGTCCCTTCGTGCAGAAGATCCAGCGCATTGCCACCGAGGCCGAAAAGGCGGGGGCGGTGCTGCTGGTGGCAGGCGACAAGACCCATCCGGAGGTGCAGGGGATCGTGGGCCACACCCGCGGAGAGGTGTTCGTTTTTGCCGATCTGGCCGAGTTGAAGGCATGGAAAGGCCCCTCTGACCCGCAAAAACCCCTGTTTGCAGTTGCACAGACCACATTTCAGGTTACAAAATGGCAAGAAAGTTCGGAGTTTCTCAAAAAAGCCTATACAAACGCCCGAATTTTTGATACAATATGTAATGCGACGTGGGCGAGGCAACAGGAAGCGGAAGACCTCAGCCAAAAATGCGACATCATTGTTGTCATTGGCGGTCATCATTCTTCCAATACCCAAAAGCTGGTACAGGTCGCCGCAAAACACACGCGTGCCGTAACGGTCGAGACAGCGAGCGAACTTCGGCCGGAATGGTTTGCAGATGTTAAAGTGGCGGGCGTGACAGCCGGGGCTTCAACGCCATCGTCTATTATTGAGGAGGTACTTAACAGTATGAGCGCAGAAATCAATGACAGCATGAGCTTTGAGGAGATGCTGAATGCATCCGAGGAAAAGCGTGTTCATGCAGGCAGTATTGTGAAAGGAATCGTGACCAGCATCTCTGCCAACGAGATCCAGGTGGATATCGGAGCGAAGCAGACCGGCTTTGTCAAGCTGAGCGAGCTGACCGATGATTCCTCCGCCAAGGTCGAAGACCTGGTGAAGGTTGGCGATGAGCTGGACCTCATCGTCGAGAAGGTTATGGATCAGGATGGCGTCATCCAGCTCTCCCGCAAGAAGCTCGCATCTCGCAAGGGCATGGAAGAGATCGCTAAGGCCGCTGAGTCCGGCGAGGTCGTCGAAGGCGATGTCACCGAGTTCAACAAGGGCGGCGTTGTGGTCAACGTCAAGGGTGTCAAGGTGTTCGTTCCTCGTTCTCAGGCTACTATGCGCCGTGATGAGGACTACACCGCTCTGGTTGGCCAGCACGTTCAGCTGGTTGTCACCGAGTGCTCCGGCCGCAAGATCGTCGGCAGCATCAACAAGGTGACCGCTGAGCAGAACAAGGCAAAGCGTGAAGAGTTCTGGGCAAACGTTGAGGTGGGCAAGACCTACACCGGCGTTGTCAAGAGCCTGACTTCTTACGGTGCATTCGTCGATATCGGCGGTGTGGACGGTCTGTGCCACATCAGCGAGCTGAGCTGGAACCGCATCAAGCATCCCTCCGAGGTCGTCTCCGTTGGTGACACCATCGAAGTGTATGTGAAGGACATCGACACCGAGAACCACAAGGTCTCTCTGGGCTACAAGAAGGCTGAGGACAACCCTTGGGAGCAGCTGAAGAACAACTACCCCATCGGCAGCACCTTCCATGCTCCGGTCGTGTCCCTGACCAAGTTCGGTGCATTCGTCCGCATCCTGCCGGGTGTTGACGGTCTGGTCCACATCAGCGAGATCAGCAATGACCGCGTTGAGAAGGTCTCCGACGCACTGAAGGTCGGCGATATGGTCGATGTGAAGCTGCTGGATGTTGACTTCGACAAGAAGCGCATCAGCCTGTCCATGAAGGCTCTGCTGAACGACGACGCTGAGTAATCAGTCCGTGGTTCGCTGAGTTTCAGACACAATGCGACTGCAGCCCCGTTGCCGGGTAACGGCGGCGGGGCTGTTTTTGTTAAGCGGATTGCCCTCTCAGTCTCGCTTCCGCAATGACGGAGAGGGTGAGGATGCTGACAGGAAAGATATTTTTATGTTCAAATGGATCAAAAAGCAT
>ENA-UEPD01000329-UEPD01000329.1-human-gut-metagenome-genome-assembly--contig:-NODE-329-length-39873-cov-23.559629_pt1 | contig 39873 bp, 27 predicted proteins | sample MGYA00242895_ERZ507906 | MGnify/ENA primary metagenome ERZ507906 (study PRJEB26167, sample SAMN06115416) | human gut metagenome | host: Homo sapiens | place: China:Guizhou | collected 2015-03-03... | reverse complement strand
CCCCTTTCAGGGGCTCAGCCAGTAGGCGGCCCTTATAGGGCCTGTGCAAACCACTAGTTTACTAGTGGTTATGATTATATTAAGATATAATTTTACGCGGCCGGATTATTCGGCGGATACGGCGCCTTTAAACCTGCGCGACGGGTGATAGGCGAGCAGAGCTATAAATATCAGTACCGCCGTAAGCGACAGGCTTATCGGGTACGCATACATAATGGTTTTGAAGGTAGGCGACGACGGGAAAACGACGTATATCCAAAATACTCTTGTGCCGCAAACGCCTATTGTTGTGAGGAGAGCCGGTACCAAGGATATGCCGAAGCCGCGAAGATACCCCGACATAATTTCGTAAAGCATTGAAAACGTGTATGCCGAGAAAATCAGTAAAAGTCTGGTGTAGCCGAGCTCTATTACCTGTGGGTCGCTTGTGAATATCGAGAGCAGGAATCGTCCCGAGAAAAGAACAAGCCCTATTGTGACGGCTGTTGCGATTGTGTCCTCCGCAATCGACAGAAGCAGGGTTTTCTTGCAGCGGTCGAGCTTGCCGGCGCCGTAGTTTTGACCTACAAAGGTCGTGCACGCCTGACTGAACGAGTTAAAGACATCGTAAGCTATTACCTCTATATTAAATGCCGCGCTCGACGCCGCTATAACTATTGTTCCGAGGCTGTTGATAGCCGCCTGAATTATTATGTTTGAAATGGCAAAAACAGCACTCTGTATGCCTGCCGGCAGACCGATTTCCAAAATCTGACCGAGTACTCTTTTGTCTATGCGCAGCTCCCTGAACGACAGCTTTATGTACTTGTCGGACTTCATTAAAACAATAAACAGCACAATCGAGCTGATTGCGTTGGATATAACGGTGGCAATGGCAACTCCGTTTACGGTCATTTTAAGGACTATTACAAAGAATAAATTCAAAAGCACGTTGAGGCAGCCGGAGAGCGCAAGCACTATAAGCGGAGTTTTTGTATCGCCCACGCTTCTGAAAACGGCCGACAGGAAGTTGTACAACAGTATTACGGGCAAGCCGAGCAGATATATGCGAAGATACAGAACGGCATACGGCAGTACATCCTCCGGAATGCTCATAACCGATAAAATTTGCACGGCAAAAATTTCACAGGGTATCATTACAAGAAAACCGCCGATTATTGCGGTGAGCACCGAGGTGTGAACCGCACGCTGTACGGTTTCTCTGTCGTCCCTGCCTATTGCGTTCGCTATTATTACATTTGTACCGAGGGCTATACCTATAAACAGGTTGAGTATCAGCCCGATTACCGGGCTGTTCGCTCCGACGGCGGCAACCGAGGCTGTTTTGGCTGCGCCCGTGAAGTTTCCGACTACGGCTAGATCCGAGGCGTTGAAAAGCTGCTCAAGTATTGCTGTTGCGGCCACGGGCAGCGCAAATCGCGGAAGCTTGTTCCATATAGGGCCGTTTATCATATCCATTTTGTTACTGTTTTTTAACTTCGTCTTTTTCGGCATAATTATCCTTTTTGCATTTACGTATTTTTTATTTCGGTATTGTTTTTTTAGCTGTATCGCCTTGTAGGACGCAAAACAATTATATCACCAAAAAAATTAACATCAATATACAGATATGATAAATTTGAGCGCCGCATCGCGAAAAGTAGTGTAAAAACCGCAAAGCACCGCTACATTATGCGTTGAGGTAACCGAACTTACTCTTGGTCGGTTAAACCTATAAAATAATCGGCAGAAACATTATAAAATTGACAGAGCTTGATTAAATCCTCGATTTTCAATTCCGCTCTTCCGGTTTCGATATGGTTGTAGCCCTGTTGGGATTTGTTGATGATTTCACCTACTTGCTTTTGTGTTAAATCTCTGTCTTCCCTGATGTTTCTCATCCTTGTTCTGTAATCCATTTCCACAAAACCTCCATTGTAATTTGTGAAAATGTTAGCATACTCAAAAGCTGAGTATTGACATATACTCAATAATTGAGTATTATCATAAATGAAGTATTTTATTATTGAGAAGGAGTTGTAAATAAATGGAAAAACAGAAAACGTCATCAAAACGTAAAGCGGCAATCAAAGTGATTGTGGCGGTATTGCTGATAGCTATAATGACCGGCATATCGTTCGCAGTCGCAAATTTTGTGCACAACAGAAAAAGCGTGCAGGCATCAAGCGTTAAAAACGGCTTGTCCGCATACGAGCTTGCGGTGCAGCAGGGATATGCGGGAAGCCTTGATGATTGGCTTGTTTCTCTCCAGGGTAAATCGGCATATCAGATTGCCGTCGATAACGGATATTCGGGCAGTGAAAAGGATTGGAGCAAAACCCTTACCGCAATGTCGAAAAAAGATAAATCCGATATCAGCTCCGCAGCATTTTCGGAAAAAGGCGACCTTGTAATTACGCTTTCCGACGGAACAAAAATCAACGTCGGTAAGGCGGTCGGCGCAAGCGGCAAAGACGGAAAAGACGGTAAGGACGGCATAGGAATAAAATCTGCAAAAATCAATGATAAGGGCGAGCTTGTCATTTCCTATTCCGACGGCAACAGCGTAAATCTTGACAAGGTTGTCGGTGAAACAGTAAACAACGAAGTCGGTATTGCTTCTTCGATTATAAATGAAAAAGGCGAACTGGTGTTGACTTATACAAACGGCAAAACTGCCAACCTCGGCGGAGTAGTCGGCAAAGACGGTCGTGACGGCAAAAACGGTGCTGACGGAAAAGATGGCAGAGACGGTACCGACGGTACGAGTGGAACGGACGGTATAAGCATTTCCGCAGCGGTTATAAATGAGTCGGGTGAGCTTATTATTTCATATTCGGACGGGACGACGGCCAACCTCGGTAAAGTAGTAGGTTCCGACGGTATAAACGGTGTGAACGGCACAAACGGTAAAGACGGCATAAGCGTTTCTTCCGCCGAAATCAATTCGGAGGGTGAGCTTGTGCTCTCGTTCTCTAACGGTCAGCGTGCCAATGTCGGAGCGGTTGTCGGCGCAAAAGGCGACAAAGGCGATAAAGGCGATAAAGGCGAGCAAGGCTTGCAGGGAGCAAAAGGCGAAAAGGGTGACAAAGGTGAAAACGGTCTTAACGGTTCGGACGGTATAGGAGTTAAAAAGTCCGAAATCAACAGCGCAGGTGAGCTTGTAATCACATACACAAACGACCTCACCGAAAACCTCGGCCCCGTTGTCGGTGCAAAAGGTGACAAGGGAGACAAAGGCGACCAAGGCGTACAGGGTGAAAAAGGCGAAAAAGGTGACCAAGGCGTTCAAGGTGAAAAGGGTGACGCGGGTCTCAACGGAACCGACGGCAAAGACGGAAAAGACGGCACCGGTATAAATAATATTGAAATTTCAAATGACGGAAATCTTTTAATTACTCTTACGAACGGAACTTCGCTTAATCTCGGAAACATAAAGGGCGCAAAGGGCGACCAAGGCATTCAAGGCGAAAAGGGTGACAAGGGCGACGCAGGCCTCAACGGAGCAGACGGCACGAACGGCACTGACGGCATAGGCGTTGCAAGCAGCGAAATAAATGCTCTCGGTGAGCTTGTTATAACATACAGCGACGGTAACACGGTAAATCTCGGCAGAGTGGTAGGCAATGACGGCGCACAGGGAGTTCAAGGCGAAAAAGGCGAAAAAGGTGACAAGGGCGACCAAGGCATACAGGGTGAAAAAGGCGATAAGGGCGACGCAGGCCTTGGCGGTGCAGACGGTAAAGACGGTACGAACGGCACCGACGGCGTAGGCGTTGCAAGCAGCGAAATAAATGCTCTCGGCGAACTTGTTATAACATACAGCGACGGTAACACGGTAAATCTCGGCAAGGTAGTCGGCAATGACGGCGCACAGGGAGTTCAAGGCGAAAAAGGTGACAAGGGCGACCGAGGCATTCAGGGCGAAAAAGGCGAAAAGGGCGACCAAGGCATTCAAGGCGAAAAAGGCGACAAGGGCGACCAAGGCATACATGGCGAAAAAGGCGAAAAAGGCGACGCAGGTATCAACGGTACAAACGGAGCTGACGGTGTAGGCATTACAGATGTTACAATAAATGCCGATAACGAGCTTGTGCTTTCGTTCTCAAACGGCAACGTTATAAACCTCGGCAATATCAAAGGTTCAAAGGGCGACAAGGGAGATAAAGGCGACAGCGGACTTAACGGAAAAGACGGCGTCGGTATACAAAATGTCGATGTGTCGGCTGACGGCGCATTGACCGTAACGCTTACAAACGGCACGGTTCTTAACCTCGGCAACATCAAGGGTGCCGACGGCTTAGGCATAACCAAGGCGGAAATCAATACCTCCGGCGAGCTTGTTTTGACCTATTCAAACGGCGACGTCAAAAATCTCGGCAAGGTTAGCGGTGAGAACGGTAAGGACGGTGCAAACGGCGCCGACGGACTCGGTATTAAAGCGCTCACACTTTCCCCGGACGGCGAGCTTGTGGTTACAATGTCCGATAATTCAATATCCAACCTCGGCAATATCAAGGGCGAAAAAGGCGACAGAGGCGAGCAGGGTCAGCAGGGACTTCAGGGCTCCAAAGGCGCCGACGGACGAGGAATACTTCGAACAGAAATATCCGGAAGTAAATTGGTGATTTATTATACGGATAATACTACAGAAGAACACGATTTAAGCGGAATCTCAGGTGGAACAGAAAATCCGAGCAGTGAAATTCTCAAGTTTGTCAAATTGTCTGATGGTACATATGGCGTTCGAGCAAATGATACAGTAAATATCAAAGATTTAGTTTCGGTAGATATACCTGCTACATATAAAGGTATTGCCGTTACACAAATCATGGCTGAAGGTTTTAAGGATGCCATTAGTTTGGAAAGTATAACATTACCTGATAGTATCACAAAGATAAATCAATATGCATTTAATAACTGTAATGTGCTCAAAAATATCGATTTGCCCTCGGATTTGACATATATAGGTGAGTTTGCTTTTTACGGTTGTAACTCTCTTTCGTCGCTTAATTTAAATATGAGCAAGAATTGGGTGGTTTCTGTATATGCTGGTGACATGAGCCATAGTTATTATGATGCTTCAAATGGCGGTACTACAACATTAACAGTTAAATACGGTAATAGAAATGTGGGAATTGACATGTCAACTGACAAAAAAACCGCAAATTTTTTTACAAATACGATATACGTTGATTCGACATATTCGTATTTCTATGGTTATAGAAGTGTCTGGAAGTGTATAGAGTAAAAGGAGGTTACAGTATATGTTAGATTTCAATAATATTTGCATACACGGAGATATTGAATGGAATTCCCGTAAAACCGAAAAGGTATCATCAGAATATTTTGAGGGTGCATATCCGGTAGTTCGTTGCAATATTCAGGGAACAATTTGTACTTTCAAAAACAACTATAAAGATTGTGAATTGTGGGTAAAAAAAGAAAGGGAATAAAATCACAAATTTGCATTTAATCGGACAGTCAGTATTGTGGGCAAGGACACGGGGAGCATTTACCGAATGAGGCAATAGAGGCGAACCTGTTCACAAAGCCATACGCAGCATGAAGTCAAGCTGATCAATATGAGATAAGCATGGCTCCGGAGGTCGACGGGATAAAGCTACCGAATGCGTATGGCGGAATTCTCGGCACAGACAAAAGCATCAATAAAGCATCAACCCGCCTTTGCGTGCGGCCAAACGGCTGCAACAAAGGCGGGTTTGCTTGGTGTTCCATTTTCTCGACATCCGCTCCAAAACCGCGTGCCGAGGGTTCAAGTCCTTCTGCCCCTGCCAAAAAGAAGCAGTCACCGTTTTGGTGACTGTTTCTTTTTTGTTAGACAAAACTTGCCCGAGGCACGCGCGTGCCGGGCTTCGTCGCCGAGCGCTGCCGGTGGCAGATGCAGCGAGGCGAGGATGGCGCAGCGGTCAAAATATGGCGTAACACCGCCATATTTTGGGTACCGCAAGAGGGGGTGCGAAGCAACTTCAAGTCCGTTTGTATATCTTAGACAGTCTTGTGGGGATAACTATCGCTTTTGTTTTACGCCGATTTTACTTGCTTTTCCCATATAGATAAAACTACGGCGCACGGTCTTTTCCGTACGCCGATTTTTCACTTTCATACCGTTTTTTGTTCACTTTGTGCCACACAATCCATGCAATTCGTTTGGTACATCATCAAAAAAGCATCAATCACAATTCAAACCCGTTTGTAACGCCCATCAGCATATCCGTGTTTCGCTTGACATAATACATTTCGGTTATCTCCGAAGTTGTGTGTCCGAGTAAGTCTGCCACCTGCCTCGGTGTTAATGCTTTTACCGTTCCGTCCTCTGCTCGCACACCTGTTACAAGCTTTGTTGCGAAGGTGTGGCGCAAACTGTGTAAGCCTTTTTTCTCGATTCCTGCCGCATCGAGTATGGAATAAAACCGCTTTCTTAGGTTTAACGGTCTTGTAAAGTTGCCGTCTGCATCGGGTATCAACGGTGCATCCTCACCGAAATATCGCTCGTTTCGTAATTCAATAATCGCTTGTATAGCCGTTTCGTTTAAGGGTACGATACGCTTGCTTGATGCGGTTTTCAGCTTGCCTACAACAATTTCTCGTCCGCTTTTGCGCTCTGTTCCGTCACGCTTTTGTGCTTCTTTAACCCCTCTTTGAATGTGCATCACTTTCTTTTCAAGGTCTATGTCGCTGTTGATTAAACCTAACGCTTCTGCGGTTCTCAGTCCCGTGTTCAACATAAGAATATATGCTGATGCTTGATTATGTTTCGGCTTGCCTGAAGGGTACTTTTTGTATGCTTCCGCTTTGAATTTTTCAATTTCCTCGTCGGTAAATACGGTTATCGTTTCGCATACGGGAAGCACTTCTTTGTTTAGTTTTGCAAGATAATTTGACTTTTTTATTGTCGGCACAGCGTTCATTGGATTCTTTTTTATGAATTCTTCACGCATAAGATAATCGAAGTATTCATTGAGCAGATTGTATGTTTGCTTGACGGTTGAGAATGAATATCCCTTGTCGGTCAGCGTACTAATCAGCCTCTTAATGTCTGCACCTGTTATGTTTGACACAATGAGTTTACCCATGTAAGGGACGATTTGATTTTTGTAAATCTGCTCGTTGCGGTCATATGTTACTCGCTCAACATTCGGGAACTTAAACACTTGCAGGTAATTTAACAGGCTGTCTTTTACAGTCTTGTTACCCTCAATGGCGTCTATGATTTCTTCTTCGAACTTGGATATGTAGTCCGTTATTTTCTTGTTGACTTCGAATTTGGTCGTGCCGGAAAAGCTCTTGCGCTTTCGTTCGCCTTTCTCATCCTTGTACCAAACCACGCCACCCCATCTGCCGTCTGTTCGTTTGAATGCATTGCCATTTGTCAGCAGTTGTTTTTGCATTTTATCACTCCTTTCGCACACACAATATCACAAACCTTTTTCAATATCCAGACCAAAGATTGTGTGTTTGTTTTTGTTGTTTTAGCTTCAAAAAGGCATCACAAATCGCCCACAAGCCGTTTTTAGTTTTAGTCCGACAAGTTACTCTATTTTAGATTGAACTCGTCAATTTTTGCTTACAGCGTTGCCTGATTTTTCAAAAATAGGTTTATCATACCGCAACGCTTGAGTGAATACGCAAAAGCCTTGATTTTCTGCGAAAAATAGCCTTTACTGCATACGAATTTAGAATCATACGCAAAAGTATTACGATTTGAAAAGCCGACAGGCTTTGCCGGACGGCGTTTTCGGGCTTTTCAACGCCCGAAAATCATACCCCTTTATCCTGCTTTAAAATCGACGGCTTGAAAATTGCTCCAAAACCCACTCAAAAGAGCCGAGATTTCATCCAAAACCGCATCAAAAATCAATTACAAAAACTCAAAAGAAAAACCGCTGTTTTTTTCAATTTTAGGCTTTTAGATTATTTGTCATCAGCTCTTACAGTGGGGTACACTATATTTGATGAACTGTGTAGATATTACTTTGCTGTGCGTTTTCAAAAAATCTTTGAGTAATATCTATGTAACCTTTTTCTTCGAGTGACTTGAGCGTGTTTCTGCAAGTGGTCGGGCACATATTACACTTCTTTGCCATCTTCGGAATAGACCAAAAACTTACACCTTTGCTGTCGCCAACCGAAACAAGAAAACAGTAAATCATAAATTCGTGCGGCGAAAAGTTTTCTTCAAAGATTTTGTTTGGCATGTAGTAAACCTTGCCGTCGGTTTTGTAATTTTTGTTTGCGTACATAATTTTTATCCTTTCTTAATTTGTTTTTGAATCCACAACTTGAATTCATCTTTCGGTACAACAATTCTTGTGCCGATTTTTATTTTTGGAAAACATTTTTCATTGACAAGCTCGTACGACCTTGTGCGAGAAATTCCAAGCACCTTTGCAACCTGCGACACCGATAACATCATCGGTAGCTCATCAAAATTTTTGTAGCTTTCTTTCATTGCGCTGCCTCCTTTCGTATTATTCGAGAGATACTTTTTCAAAAAGAAAAGATAGTAAAAGAAAATTTGAAAACAAAAATTCACTCATAAAAAAGTCCCTCTATTATACGGAGAAAAATCCCCATTTTGTTCGGGTGTTTTTCAAAATTCTTTACACATTGTTTACATTTGATTTCACCATAGAAAAAATACCCCTCCATAATACAGAGAAAAATTCAAGTTTTGTTGATGTGTTTTGAAGGAAAATTTACAAATTATTTTATATAAACAAAAATCCTCACTGTATAAAGTAAGAATATGTTCAAAATTTGGATTTTATTGAATATTATTATCAAATATGATATAATAAAATGAATTGTTTTGACTTGATATGTCATCTGTTTTACTGTACTGATTTTTGTACGTTGCAAATTTTTATATTGACTTATCTTTAATGCTGTAGGAGAATCATATTATGAAATTAATCAATAATGTTACCGAAACTTTGAAAGATGATTTATCCGTTGAAATTCATGAAGGAAGCAAACTGTCTATCGCTGCAGCTTGCTTTTCTATCTATGCCTTTCAAGAACTTAAAAAGCAACTCACCTCTATTGATGAATTGCGTTTCATTTTTACAGCACCGACTTTCGTAACAGAAAAAGCGAAAAAGGAAAAGAGAGAGTTTTATATTCCACGACTTAATCGTGAACGCAATTTGTATGGTACAGAATTTGAAATTAAATTAAGAAATGAACTTACTCAAAAAGCGATTGCAAGAGAGTGTGCAGAGTGGATTAAGAAAAAAACTGTATTTAAATCTAACAAGAGCAATGAAGATATGATGGGCTTTATGAATGTTGATGACAAGAATTATATGCCTATCACTGAATTTTCAACGGTTGGATTAGGTTGTGAGAGAGGTAATAATGCCTATAATTATATTCAAAAAACAGAAGCACCTATGAGCTCGGCTTATTTGTCACTATTTGATCAACTTTGGAATGACAAGAGTAAGCTGCAGGATGTTACCGATGAAGTTATCGACAGCATTACAGCTGCTTACAATGAAAATGCTCCGGATTTTATTTATTTTGTAACACTCTATAATATCTTCAATGAATTTTTAGAAGATATTTCTGAAGATGAACTCCCTAATGAAGCAACCGGTTTTAAAGACAGCAAAATTTGGAGTATGCTGTACAATTTTCAAAAAGATGCCGCTCTTGCTATCATCAATAAACTTGAAAAATATAACGGTTGCATTCTCGCTGACAGTGTTGGTCTTGGTAAAACATTCACAGCACTTGCTGTTATAAAATATTATGAAAGCAAAAACAAATCAGTGCTGGTGCTATGCCCTAAAAAATTAGCCAACAACTGGAACACATATAAAGATAATTACATTAACAACCCTATTGCGTCCGACCGCCTCGGTTATGATGTTCTTTATCATACAGACCTTAACAGAACACATGGACAGTCAAATGGTCTTGACCTTGATAGAATAAATTGGGGTAACTACGGTCTTGTGGTTATTGATGAATCACATAACTTCAGAAACGGTGGTAAGATAGTTGAAAATCCGGATGAAGAAACAAAGGATAATCGCTATGTTACTTTGATGAAAAAAGTTATTCGTGCAGGAATAAAAACCAAAGTTCTTATGCTTTCGGCTACACCGGTAAACAATCGCTTTAATGACTTGAAAAATCAACTTGCCCTTGCATATGAAGGACACACAGATTACATAGACGAAAAGCTCAATACTAATCGCACCATTGATGAAATATTTAGGAACGCCCAAAGAGCTTTTAACACTTGGAGTAAGTGGGAACCGTCTGCTCGTACAACTGAAAACTTACTTAAAATGCTGGACTTTGATTTTTTTGAAGTCTTGGATAGCGTAACAATAGCCCGTTCAAGAAAACATATTCAAAAATACTATGACACAACTGATATAGGAACTTTCCCGATAAGATTAAAACCTTTATCACCGAGACCGCATTTGACTGACTTGAAAACTGCAATAAATTATAATGAGATTTTCGAGCAGCTTATGCTTTTAACATTGACTATATATACTCCGACGCACTATATACTTCCGAGCAAGATGGACAAGTATGCAGAATTATACGGGGATAACAAAGTCAATGTAGGCTTTACTCAAGCAAATCGAGAGCAAGGTATCCGTCGTTTGACCGCTATCAATTTGATGAAGCGTATGGAAAGCTCCGTATATTCTTTCAATCTTACTCTAAAGAGAATAAAAGATTTGATTGACAGCACAATTGAGACGATTGACAGATTTAATAAGCAATCTGCACAAGAAATTGAATTAACAGATATATCTAATATGGATGAGTTTGACGACGAGGACCAAAATACAGATGACCTGTTCTCTTTTGGTAGAAAGATAAAAATCGATCTTGCCGATATGGACTATGTATCTTGGAGAGATAGCCTTGTAAAAGATGCAGAAGTTCTTGAACTCTTAACTGTTATGGTTGGTGACATTACGCCGGAACACGATTCAAAGTTGCAAGAACTTTACAAAATTATTGATGAAAAAATATCTAATCCGATTAACGAAGGCAATAAAAAGATAATTATCTTTACTGCGTTTGCGGATACAGCAGGATATTTATATGACAATGTAAGCGTGTATGTCAAATCAAAATATGGACTTAATACTGCAATGGTATCTGGCTCAGTAGACGGTCGTACCACTTGTCCTAAGCTTCGCGGAGATTTAAATACTGTACTGACCTGCTTTTCTCCGATTTCAAAGGGTAGAGATTTATTTGAGAACATTCCAAAGGAAGATATAGATATTCTAATTGCAACAGACTGTATTTCAGAAGGTCAAAACTTGCAAGATTGCGATTATCTGATTAACTACGATATTCATTGGAATCCGGTTCGTATTATTCAGCGTTTTGGTCGTATTGACCGTATTGGAAGTAAAAATAAGTATATCCAGCTTGTCAATTTCTGGCCTGATGTAACCCTTGATGATTACATCAATCTGAAAGCTAAAGTTGAAACCCGTATGAAAATAGTAAATATTACTTCAACCGGTACGGGTGACGATAATCCTTTAAGCGATGAAGAAAAAACTGACCTTGAATACAGAAAAGCACAACTCGAAAAACTGCAAGAAGAAGTTGTTGATATTGAAGATATGACAACCGGCATTTCAATAATGGATTTAGGTCTTAATGAATTTAGGCTTGATTTGCTTGAATACATAAAGAATCACCCTGATATTGAAAAAGCTCCGTTTGGACTTAATGCAGTTGTTCCTGCAAATGAGGATGCACCTGCCGGTGTAATATTTGTTTTGAAAAATCGCTCCGATAGCGTAAATATTGATAATCAGAACAGACTTCACCCATTCTATATGGTGTATATCAGTAATGATGGAGAAGTTATTTGCGACCATTTATCTCCGAAGGATATGCTCGATAAAATGCGTTTTCTTTGTAAGGGCAAAACAGAACCTATACCTGAGGTTTATAAGCAGTTCAACAAAGAAACTCGTGACGGTAAGGATATGTCGAAATTCTCTGAATTACTCGGAAAAGCGATTGCTTCTATTATTGAAGTCAAAGACGAAAGCGATATAGACAGTTTTTTAGGTGGTGGAAAGGTTAGCTTTTTGACAAACGAAATTAAGGGCTTAGATGACTTTGAACTTATTTGCTTCTTAGTCGTAAGATGAGGTGATTACAATGCTCGGATTACCGAAAAGTACGGAAATGAGCAAACAGCTTCCGAAAAAAGCAATTTATGCAAAATTTCAAATGAATACAGCGGCAAAAGAGAAGATTGATGCAGATATTTCAAGAATAACTATCGTCAATGAAATAACGCCGAATAAGGTAAATATTCCTGCCGGCGATGAAGTGAAAAGTTTTTTTGTTTTGCTCGTAACCTTAAAAAGAAAAGAGTTTGAAGAAAAGACCATTGCAACACTGTCGAAGCTGATACCGCAAAACATTTTGTTTGTGCTTGAATGCGGTAATGAAAGCAAACTTGCAATTTATCACACCAAGTTAATGCAGACAGATTGGATGCCAATCGAGGAGCAAAGAATAGAACTTCAAGGCTTAAATCTTGATAAGGTTTGGGAAAACTTGATAAGAAGTTTGGAGTGTGGAGTTTGGAATGAGGAGTTAACTCTCGATGAAAATTTAGCACTCCACGAACAGCAGGAAAAACTGCAAAAGCAGATTGCCAAACTTGAAAAGCAAGCAAGGGCAGAGAAGCAACCTAAAAAGAAGTTTGAGTTGGTGCAGTGTGTAAAAAAATTAAAAGTACAACTATGCACTGACAAGGAGGAGTTAAAATGAACGTTGTAAATTTGATAGCAATAATAGTGATACCTATTCTTGCAGTTATTATTGGACAAAAACTGCAAGAAAAGGCACAAAAAAGAAACGACAAAATTCAGATATTCAAAATTTTAATGACAAGCCGAATATACGGATGGACACCTGAGAGTGTACAAGCCTTGAATTTACTTGAGATAGTTTTTGCAGATGATAAGGCTGTATGTGAACAATGGAAAGTTTACTATGACAAACTGTGTGTAGAAGATCCAAACGACATGGAACTTTCAAAAATAAAAAAAGAAAAAGATAAGCTTTTGGAAATTATGGCAAAATCACTAGGATACAAGAACATTACATTGTCCACCATACAAAGTCCTTATATTCCAAAAGGAATGACTGATCAAATGGCACAACAGCAAAAATATCAGACCGACCAATCACTTATTATGGAACAGATGAAAAATATGATGAAAACTAACGGAAAGGACGAAAAAAATGGACAAACTCAAGATGCAGACAGCGAATAAGGCTGATGAGAATTTTAAGAAGTTAGCGGATATGTTTCCTAATGCTGTTACTGAAACTATTACCGGTTATGATGAAAACGGCAAGGCTATTGTAGAGCGAGCAATAGACAAGGATGTGCTTATGCAGGAAATTTCTTGCGAAGTTGTTGAGGGAAACGAGGAACGCTATCAGTTTACTTGGCCTGACAAGAAGAAGTCTGTTCTTCTTGCTAATGCCCCTATCAATAAGACCTTGCGTCCTGTTCGAGATGATGAAACAACTCCAACTGGAGCAGACAGTGAGGGAAAACCATATTGCAGTAGTGGCAGCGTGAATTTTGATAATACAGAAAATCTTTATATTGAGGGCGATAATCTTGAAGTATTGAAACTCTTGCAAGAAACATATCTTGGCAAAATCAAGATGATTTACATAGACCCTCCGTACAACACCGGTAACGACTTTGTGTATGAGGATGACTTTGCTCAAAGTACAGATGAATACCTTACTAACAGCGGACAATACGATGATGATGGCAACCGTCTTGTCAAAAACCTTGATAGTAATGGTCGTTTCCATACCGACTGGCTAAATATGATTTATCCGAGATTAAAGTTGGCAAAGGATTTGTTATCAGAAGATGGTGTTATTTTTATCAGCATAGATGATGGAGAAATTGAAAACTTCAAAAAATTATGCAATGAAATTTTTGGAGAGAAAAATTTCATTGCTCAAAGTATTAGAAGGACTATTAATTCTGGAAAGCACGATATCACAACAATTGCTCCTTTTCACGAATATGTTTTAATGTATGCAAAAAACATTTCTTTAATTCAATTAGCAAAAAAGCCAAAAGACGAAGCTGAAAGGAATAGACTTTATAAAGAAAAAGACGAGTATGAAAATGAGCGTGGTAGATTTTATATCACTCAATTAAACAAAAATAGTTTGCAATATTCCGATGGCCTAAATTATCCAATCATAGGTCCAGATGGAAAAGAAATATGGCCTGGCGGAGGCATTGATGATAAAGTATGGATTTGGAGGTGGTCAAAATCGAAGGTGGAATGGGGAATAAAAAACGGATATATAGTTTTCAAAAAATCAGGTTCTAAATATAAGGTATATACTAAATCATACGAATTTAGAGATAAAGATGGAAATCCTATAAAACGTGACAACCCTTATTCTTCACTTGAATTTATAGATAAAAAATATGCTAATTTTAATGCAACTCCTGAATTAGAGAAATTATTTGATGGAAAAAAATATTTTGATTTTCCAAAATCCTCTGCTTTCATTAAAGAACTTGTTAAACTTGCTAACTTAGCAAATAATGATATTATACTGGATTTTTTCTCCGGCTCTGCTACTACTGCTCACGCAGTAATGCAGTTAAATGCCGAAGATGGCGGAAACCGTAAGTTTATTATGGTTCAACTTCCAGAAGCAACCGACGAAAAGAGCGAAGCCTACAAAGCCGGATACAAGAACATTTGTGAAATAGGCAAAGAACGTATTCGCAGAGCAGGTAATAAAATATTAGAAGAAGCAACCCAAGAAACTGTTGACATTGCAAAATATGGTGAATCATATGAAGTAGATAAAACAATGAATAAGCATAAGAATCTCGATGTCGGTTTCCGTGTATTGAAGTGCGACAGTTCCAATATGAAAGAGGTATACTATAACCCTGCCGAGTATGAGCAGTCGCTTTTCTCTCGCCTTGAAGATAACATTAAAGAGGACAGAACTCCGGAAGATTTGTTATTCCAAGTTATGCTTGACCTCGGAATTTTGCTTAGTAGCAAAATTCAAGTTAGGAGTGAGAAAGTAGGAATGAGGAGTTATTCTTACTTTGATGTTGAGGATGGGTATTTGATTGCTTGCTTTGACAAAGACATTGATGAAGAAGTCATCACGGCAATTGCCAAACAGAAGCCATATTATTTTGTTATGCGTGACAGCTCTATGGCAAACGATAGTGTCGCAACGAACTTTGAACAGATTTTTGCTACCTATAGCCCCGACACAGTAAGGAAGGTGTTGTAATGAATACAAAATCATTTAACTGCCCTTATTGCGGCTCGGAAGCCGAAGGGCAAACTCAAGAAAACTTTTATTATGTATTTGTAACCTGCCCAACTTGCGGAAGGTATGAATATCGAGCTTTTCCTAACACAGTTGGTGCAAATATACGAGATAAAGTGGCGTCTTACTTGTATTACAATGGAGTTGCAGTTGAACACGAGGATTATCGTTTTTTCAATTTCATTGGCTCTCAGCATAATTTCCAAGAAACTTATGAGCAATATCCTTGGTGTCATTATGTTTCACTTGATGAAATTGAAGCATTTTATCCTAAATCATTTTCGGAAAGAATTGACAAGATTTTGATAGGGTTGGCTCAACGAACAGAGTATATCGGGAAAATGGTTGAGTTTTCAAAATCGCAAATCAGAGCCGCTTTTTTTGTAAGTCGATATGATAAAAAGGGTAAAGAATTAGACGAGAAAGACATTAACCAGCAATTCGTGAAAATTGCTAATTACCTAACAGCAAACAAATACATTGATTGTTCAAAAAGTGATGATTCGTATAAGGTCGTTCTTGAAGCAGATGGTTGGAACAGAGTTGACCAAGTTCAAAAGAGTATATCTTCTAATTCAAAGAATGTGTTTGTTGCTATGTCGTTTGCCGAAGATATGAAAGAAACAAGAGAAACTATAAAGAAAGCAATTACAGATTGTGGTTTCATTCCTCGACTTATGGACGAAATTGAACACAACCATCAAATTGTTCCTGAAATGCTTTACGAAATTAAACAAGCTCGTTTTGTTATCGCAGAGCTAACCGGACACAATAATGGTGCATATTTTGAAGCGGGCTATGCATTGGGTTTAGGAAAAGAAGTTATCCAAGTTTGCAACAAAGAAAAATTTGGTGAAGATGGACACTTTGATGTCAAACAGATAAATACGGTAATGTGGGAAAATCAAGATGATTTACTCTCTCGCCTATCAGCAAGAATTAAAGCAACCGTAGCATAGATAGGAGTGTGATAGCCTATGAAATTCAATTTTAAGATACAACAATACCAAACTGACGCCGTTGATGCTGTTGTTAAGGTTTTTAACGGACAAGGCTTTCACGATAAAATCAACTATATTCGTGATTTGGGAAATACTGAACAGAATCTTTCTTCTCAAGTATCATTTGATGAAAACGAAATAATGGATGATACAGGATACAAGAATGAACTTGTTGAGCTTTCTGACGAACAACTTTTGCAAAATATTCAAAATTTGCAAAGCCAAAATAATATTAAACTTTCTCCGACCCTTGTAAAAGATTTGGGCAGATGCAGTCTTGATATTGAAATGGAAACCGGTACAGGTAAAACCTATGTATATATCAAGACAATGTTTGAACTGAACAAAAAATACGGATGGAGCAAGTTCATTGTGGTTGTTCCGAGTATTGCTATCCGTGAGGGTGTAAAAAAATCCTTTGAAATTACCGCTGACCATTTTATGGAGCATTACGGTAAAAAGGCTCGTTTCTTTATTTATAACAGTTCAAACCTTAATCAGCTTGATAATTTTTCAAGCAGTTCCGGCATCAATGTAATGATTATCAATACGCAGGCTTTCGCCTCTTCTCTTAAAGAGGATGGACGCAGTAAGGAAGCTCGTATTATTTACTCTAAGCGTGATGAATTTGGTTCTCGTCGTCCGATTGATGTAATCAAGGCTAACAGACCGATTATCATTCTTGATGAGCCACAGAAAATGGGCGGTGCAGTTACACAAAAGGCATTAAAAAATTTCAATCCTCTTTTTACACTCAATTATTCTGCTACTCACGCAAAGCAACACAACCTTGTCTATGTGTTAGATGCTCTTGACGCATTCAATAAAAAACTCGTTAAGAAGATTGAAGTCAAAGGCTTTGAAGTTAAGAATTTCAGAGGTACGGACAGTTATTTGTACCTTGAACAGATTGTGTTATCGGCAAAGAAACCTCCGATGGCAAGAATTGAGCTTGAAATCGGGTATAATAAGTCAATCAATCGTGAGACAAGATTGTTGGGTGTTGATGATAATCTGTATTATAAATCTGAGGAAATGGAGCAGTACAAGGGATACACCATCTCCGAAATTGACCCACTTCGTGGAACAGTAACATTTACAAATGGCGAGGTTATCAAAGCCGGAGATGTTGTCGGTGATGTGTCTGAAAAAGATATGCGCCGTATTCAGATTAGAGAGACTATTCTTTCTCACTTTGAAAAAGAAGAAAAGCTCTTTAATATGGGCATTAAGTGCCTTTCTTTGTTCTTTATTGATGAAGTTGCAAAGTATCGTCAATATGACGAGAACGGCGATGAAGTGCTTGGCGAGTACGGTGTTATGTTTGAGGAAGAGTATTTGAATGCTCTTAATGACTATACGACCTTGCTTGATACACCGTATCAAAAATATTTGAAATCTACTTGCAGTGATGTGAGTGCAGTACATAAAGGCTATTTCAGTATTGATAAAAAGACCGGACATAGTATTGACAGTAAGCTCAAAAGGGGCAGTGAATTTTCAGATGATATTTCAGCCTATGACCTTATTTTGAAGAATAAGGAACGCTTGCTGTCCTTTGATGAGCCAACGAGATTCATTTTCTCTCACTCTGCGCTTCGTGAAGGTTGGGACAACCCGAATGTATTTCAAATTTGTACGCTTAAACATTCAGACAGCAACACCGCAAAACGCCAAGAGGTTGGTCGTGGATTGCGTTTGTGCATAAATCAAAACGGTAATCGTATGGATGTTGAAAGTTGTGGTGCTTCGGTACACGATATTAATACTCTTACTGTTATTGCAAGTGAAAGCTATAAAACTTTTGTTACAGATTTACAGTCGGATATTAAAACCGTTTTGTATGACAGACCTACTGTTGCTACGAGTGAGTACTTTAAGGGTAAATGCATTAATGTTGATGGTGTATCTACGATTATTGATGACGATACAGCCAATGCCATTGAATTTTATCTTATTCAGAACGGTTATGTCGATATGAAGCGTAAGGTTACGGATAGCTACCGTCAAGATATAAAGAGTGGAACAGTTGCCGAGCTTCCTGATGAATTGAAACCGATGGCAGATGGCATACATACGCTTATTCAGGCTGTTTATGATGATAGTGTCCTTAAGGATATGTTTACAGACGGTCACGAAACAAAGGTTAAAGACAATCCGCTCAATGAAAACTTTGCCAAAAAAGAATTTCAGGCATTGTGGCGTGAGATTAACCATAAATATGCTTACACAGTTGAGTTTGATAGCGACGAGCTGATTAAGAAAGCAATCGCACATATTGACGAAAAACTTTTTGTTTCAGAGCTTCAATACACCGCTACCATCGGTCGTCAGAAAGCAGAAATGAATGAGTATGAGGTTGAGCGTGGAGCTTCATTTACTGGCGAAAAAACAAGAACCCAGACTCTTAAACACGCTGAAACAAGTCAGATTAAATATGACCTTATCGGTAAGGTTGCAGAAGGTACTACGCTTACCCGTAAGACTGTATCTGCAATTTTACAGGGTATTCGTATGGATAAAATTCATATGTTTAAGAATAACCCAGAGGAATTTATCTCAAAGGTTATCAGGCTTATCAATGAGCAGAAAGCTACAATGATTGTTGAACATATTTCCTATGACACGATTGAAGGAGAATACGATAGCACAATCTTTACAGCCGAGAAAAACACACAAAGCTTTGACAAAGCATTCCTTGCAAAGAAAGCTATTCAAGATTATGTGTTTACTGACGGTTCAGCCGAAAAGAGTATCGAGAGAAAGTTTGCAGAAGATTTGGATAGAGCAGATGAAGTATGTGTTTATGCAAAACTGCCGAGAACATTTCAAATTCCTACTCCGGTAGGTAATTATTCTCCAGACTGGGCAATCGCTTTTTATGAGGACAAGGTTAAGCATATTTTCTTTATTGCCGAAACTAAAGGCACAATGGAAAGTCTCGAACTGAGACCGATTGAGCAGGCTAAGATTTCTTGTGCCAAAAAGCTGTTCAACGAAATGTCTAACAACAAGGTGGTTTACCACGATGTTGACAGCTATCAGAGCTTGCTTAATATTATGAATTCTATATAATGCAAAAAGGCCGTCAGATCTCAAATGAGACTTGACGGTCTTATACTATTTTACAATTGATTTATAATAGATATGATCATCTTTCATCGCATCGATTTTTACTGACATACACCAATAGAAATGCGGCTCAAAGTGACAAATAAAATGTCACTTTTGGGAGCTAAAATAAATATGCTTTTAGGTTTATTCCTAATTCATTTAACACATTAGGTGAGCACATATACTAATCGTTAAGTTGAATTCTAATCAAAAAAACGTTATAATAAACACATAAATCTTACGAGAAATTTTAGTTTTTAGAGGTGCAATATGGCGCTTGAAAATATAGATAAAATGCCTAAAACAACTTTCAAGGATTAAGAATTATAAAATTCATACCGAAAGGGTTTTACTATTATTTGTCACTATTTCTTGCAGTGGGGTGCATTATATTTGCGTTCTAAATATAGTTCATTTTTCAAGAGCATCAAAAAAGCATCAATTTTCAACAAAAACTATAAAGACAAAAACGAACAGCACTTTCAAATCCTGAAAGTGCTGTTTTTATGCGGAATTTTAGGGGGACTGTATTTTAACACGCGGCTTAACTGAAAGCGTGCTTTTCGCTCCAAAACCGCGTGCCGAGGGGTGCGGGTCTCCGGTGGAGACCTCTGCACGAAGTGCAGAAGCACCGACCGAGCCGGCAGGCGAGACCAAGTCCTTCTGCCCCTGACAAAAAGAAACAGTCACCGTTGCGGTGACTGTTTTTTTAGATATGGTGAATTTCCTGATCCAAAGCATTTTTCGGCCAAGATTTTCTCAGTGCCGCATAGGAAATTACAAAGTTGGCGAGCCAGCCTGCCGGAACCGCAAGCCATACAAATGCAATGCCGAAATGCGGTGCAAAAATCAATGCCACCGATAAACGAATCGCAAGGTTGACCAAATTTGCAGTCAAAAACGGGCGCATATTTCCAAGTCCGCGAAGAACACCGTCTGTTGCCATTTTGATACCCATAAATATGAAAAAGTATCCAATCCATTTCATATAATCACCGGACACTTGATACGCTAATTCCGTTCCGTCTTTTCCTAAGAAAAGTGAAGAAATTTGAGTGTGCATCGTTTCAATAATTACAAATGCAAGTACGGCAAAGCATACATCTAACAGCAAAGCGGCGCGGTAGCCTTTTTTAATACGGTCAATTTTTCCGGCACCGAAATTTTGCGAAACAAATGGTGACACGGCATTCCCGATTGATACAAATATCAGTGAAAAAACATTTTCAACTCTCATCGTTGCTGCGTAGCCTGCGAGTGCTTGCGTGCCAAACGGATTTACAACCGCCTGCACAATCATCATACCGATTGATACCGTGGATTGTTGAAGAATAGACGGAACGGCGATTTTAAGCATTAAACGCAGTTCGCTTTTGTCAAATCGATGAAACGGACTTGCGTATTTTCGCATTCGATAAAGAAAAATCCAAAGGGAAAGTACGGCGGAAATGCCCTGTGCAATAAGAGTGGCAAGAGCAGCACCGAATACGCCGAGTTTAAGACCGCCTACCATCCAAAGGTCCATGATGATATTCAATACAGATGAAAATATTAAAAGCCATAACGGAATTTTCGATTCGCCGATTGAAGTGAACATGGTTGAAAGAATGTTGTACATAAATAAAAACGGAAATCCCGCAAAATAGATGCGCAAGTACAGTACCGCATCCTCCATTATATCCGCAGGCGTTTGCAGTATGCTCATCATCCAATTAGAACAGAAAAATCCAAAGATACCGAGAAATATGCTTAAAAGCAAAAAGCTGATTAACGAGGTTGATACGATTGTTTTCATCTTGCCGTAATTTTGAGCACCGAAATAACGGCTTACCAGTACACCTGCGCCCACGCCTGCACCGAGTGCTATACAAATAAAAACATTTGTAAGTGCGGCACAAGCCCCGACGGCCGCAAGGGCAGAGGAGCCGACAAATTGACCGACGATAATTGAATCAGCCATATTGTATACTTGTTGAAAGAAGCTGCCTAAAATCATAGGCATCGCAAAAACAGTCAAAGCCTTGAGCGGCGGATCGGTTATTAAATATTCGTCCTTTGTCATTTTAATATTCTCCTGTAAATCACTTGCGTTATCCTTTTAATTTATGTATCAGTTTTCTTAGAATTGTAGCACAACAGCAATGTTATATTTAAAAAGCCAAACAAGATACAGCTTTCTCAGTCTGCACCCTGTTCGGCTTACGTCTTTACTGAACAATCGCTCCCTGAGCGAACATTAGAAGTATATCATCGGCATAAATAAATGTCAATGAGTTATAGTCCTGAATAGCCTGACCGTTGATATTTAATAAGCAGTAAAAAATGTCGTTTTAAATATAAATCAGAACAGAAAACAGCACACAACCAATATCCGGTGTGTGCTGTTTTAGTCGGCATTTAGCCGCATATTATTTTATGACGCCGTTTGTTACCTTGAATGCGATGTTTTGTAAAAAGAATATAAAGCGGCGGAAATGAGTTTGTGTGATAAATCAGCACAAATTCCGAAAAAAGCCGAAAAAGGTGATACAATCAAGCTCATAAAAGGGGCTGAGGAATGAAATGACAGCTGTTTGTAATAAAATAAAGTCAATAGTTGCATTTGCGGTTATTTGCGTTATATTGTCGCTGCCTCTCGATGCTTTTGCCTCGGGTGACAGCGACTTTGTGTATTATATTAAGAACGGAAAGGTTTATGTAAGCGGCTACCGCGGAGTGAGCGACACGATTTTGGTACCCGAAAAAATTAAGGGCAAAACGGTGGCGGCGATTGACGATTACGCATTTTCGTCAAACGGAACCGTGGAATTTATCGGCTTACCCGATTCCGTCACCGCAGTCGGCAAAAACGCTTTTTCCGACTGCACGGCTCTGTCATATGTCAGCTTCGGCGCGAATTTAAACGAGATAGGCGACAATGCCTTTTCGGGCTGTTATTCCTTAAAAAAAGCAGAGCTTAAAAAAGGAGTTACATATATAGGCAAGGGAGCCTTTAAAGGGTGTTCGTCGCTTTCTTTCGCCACAATTCCCGACGGAGTGGCATTTATCGGTGAGAAAGCCTTTTTCGGTTGCTCTGCGTTGGAAAAAGTTACGTTGCCCGAGAGCGTTACGGAAATTCATACAAGCGCGTTTGAAAATTGTTCGTCTCTTTCAAAAGCTGAGCTTCGCGGCGTAAAAACAATAGGGGATCGAGCGTTCTATAATTGTGCCGCACTTTCGGAGATAAGCTTTTCACCGTCTCTTAGAGAGATAGGGGCTTTTGCCTTTTCGGTAAATACTTCTTTGGAAAAAGTTACTTTGCCCCCAAATACCGAGCTTGTTTCAGACGAAGCTTTTTCGCGTTGTACGTCTTTAAAAACCGTTACCGTTTTCAGCGAAGCTCTGAAGATGTCGGCTACGGCATTAGACGGATGTACCTCACTTTATGCAATATACGGAAGCTCCGCGTTTTCATCCGAAGCGGCAAGCGGCATAAGAAATGCAACTGTGTCTTTCGATTGTGTGTCCGAGGAGAAAGAAACCGGTGTTGTAAACACGGTAGTCGGTGTTACGGTACAAACGCTAAAGGAGATATTGGTATTCAAAGGAGTTATCGATGCTGCGGATGAATTGACCGTGTTTGATGAAAACGGCAATATTTTGCCTGATTTCGCCGTTGTCGAGGACGGTGCAGGTATTCGCATACGCAAAGGAAAAACGGATTATTATTACGTTGCGCGAGTGAATTTCGGCGATGTGAATTCAGACGGTAAAACGAACAGTGCGGACGCTGTTATAATACTTAAATATTCGGCGGGCTTAACAGGCTTGTCTCCGATAAAACTCAAAGAGGCCGATTTAAACCGAGACGGAGCCGTAGATGAGAGTGACGCGGTTTTACTGCTTCGCAGGTCATGCGGTCTTATGGCATAATAAAAAAGCATCGCTGATTCTTTTGGCCAAAATCGCGGTGCTTTTAATTATTTTGTATTTTCTTTCAGATAATCCAACAATACGTCTTTTCTGTTTTGGCACTTACCCTCTATAACGCCGTTAAGTAAAAAATCAAGCGAGCTTTTAATCTCTTTTCCCTCGGCAATACCGAAGGCCTTAATATCATCGCCGTTTACTGCGAGAGATTTTAAATTATAACACTCGTTGCTTGCCTTTATCTCCTCATAAAACGAACGCATATTTTTTAGCTTTTCGTCTATTGCGTGCGGATCGGCCTTTGCCATGTTATCGGCACGCTTGATTTTTATAAGGTTAAGGTATGTTTCGTCTCCGAGACTGCACATCATTTTTTTTGCCTGAATTTTGCCGCGCGGGGATTTCATATCATGTATCAAAACGAGCTTTGATACCTCGTTTATTGTATTATTGTCAAATTTCAGTCTTTTTAGAATGTCTCGCGTCTTTTTTTCGCTTATCACGGCATGACCTTTGAAGTGCGAAGTGCCGTTTTCGTCAGTGGTTTTGGCGTCGGGCTTTCCGAAATCATGGAAAAACATTGTAAGACGCAAAATTCTGTCATTAAAATCTATCGCGTCTACGGCGTGAAGCGTATGCTCGAACACATCGTATTTGTGATATTTTGTGTGCTGCTCGCATTCTACAAGTGGGGCAAGCTCCGGGATAAATACCTCTATAACCGCGTGATATTTCCGTATAACGTCGGTTGCGTATTTTCCCGTGATAAGCTTTGTGAATTCAACCTGTAATCTTTCTTTTGACACATCCGACAGCAGCTGCCTGTTTTTCAGTATGCTGTCCGATGTGCTTTTTTCTATTTTGAATCCGAGCTCCGCCGAAAAACGGACGGCACGCATTATTCTGAGCGCGTCCTCCGAAAAACGTGTGTCCGGGTCGCCGACGCACCGTATTATTTTGTTGCTCAAATCGTCTTTGCCGCCGAAAGCATCAATTATTTTGTCGTCGCAATTACAGCAAAGCGTGTTTATTGTGAAATCCCGCCTTGAGAGATCGTCTCTGAGGTTATCCGAAAATGATACCGTTTGCGGATGACGGTGGTCTGTATAGTCGCCGTCTATGCGATAAGTGGTTATTTCGAGCGGCATATTGTCAATTATAACAGTTACCGTCCCGTGCTTTATACCTGTCTCTATTATCCGTTCGCCGCAAAACACCTTTTCGGTTTCCTCGGGGCGTGCACTTGTTGTGATGTCCCAGTCAAACGGGACTTTGCCTAGCAGACAATCACGAACCGCGCCGCCGACGGCATAGGCTTCAAAACCGCTGTTTTTCAGCAGGCATATCGCCTTATTCACTTGTTCGGGGAGCTTTATCATAATAATTCCTCAAAGTATGCTTTTGATTTCTGAGAGACTGTCGATTCTTATATCCGCGCCCACATTATCATACCCCGTGCCGTTGTGGTCATACCAACAGGTGGTGATTCCGAAGCTCTTCCCTCCGGATATATCGGCGGTAAGCGAATCGCCTATAAGTATAAATTTTGATTTGTCGGTTTCGTGCAGCTCATTGAGGCACCGCTCAAAAAATTCCCGTTGGGGCTTTTGCACGCCTATTCTCTCCGAAACAAAAAGGTGAGAGAAGCAGTCTATCATTCCGGCAAGTGTCAGTCGGTGCTTTTGCTGCTCAAACGGCCCGTTGCTTGCGGCACAGAGTATGTATTTTTTTGACAGATATTTAACCGTATCCACAGCTCCGTTTACAGGCTCGTGGCTGTCATATATCCCTTTTACGAATTCTTTTTCAAATTCGCGTCCGTCAAAATTGATACCCATAACCGAAAAAACCATATTCCACCGTTTTTCGTGTATTTGATCCCTTGTGATTTCTCCCGTTTCGAGCCTTTGCCAGAGAGAGTCGTTGATTTTATGAAAAACCGACGGCATTTCTTTTTTGAAACCTACTCCGCAAGCTTTGCAAGCGTTTGTCATAGCTTTTTCGGCACATTTGTTGAAATCCAAAAGCGTATTGTCAATATCTATCAGAACATATTTAAACATATCGTAATCCTTCCTTCATCATAATGAAATTATATGATATTCACTTAATATTTTCAAGTGTTGAGCCGCTCCTTTACTTTATTTAAAAAATATTATAAAATAATAAAAAATAACCTTTACGTGGTGATGATTATGGAGCAAAGTAAAATTGAGCGTATAAACTTCCTTGCCAAAAAGCAAAAAGGTGATGGGCTTACTCCTGAAGAAAAGGAGGAGCAGGCAATTTTGCGCCGCGAGTATATCGACTCTTTTAAAAGAAATCTTGTCGCAAATCTTGAAAATACGTATATCGTTGATGAAAACGGAAATAAACATAAGGTTAAAAAGCATACCGATGACGATAAAAGCTGACTTGAGCTGTCGGCTTTGGGCGTATGAGCCCTAAATATCCGTTTGAAAAGGCAAATAACTTGACTTGACCGCTATATATAGTGTAAAATATATGGCGGTATTTTTCGGCAGGATTTTCCTGCGTGCATTTTTTCCGCCGCTCGGAATTTAAAAGGTGGTTTATTTAAATGGCAAAAAAAGCGGTATACAATGAAGAAAGTATTTCGCAGCTAAAGGGTGCTGACAGGGTTAGGCTTCGCCCTGCCGTTATTTTCGGCTCGGACGGTATTGAGGGCTGTGAGCACGCTGTATTTGAGATACTTTCAAATTCCATAGACGAGGCAAGAGAGGGCTACGGTAAAGAGATAACCGTGACCCGTTTCCTCGACGGCTCCGTTGAGGTTGTCGATCACGGCAGAGGTATGCCTATGGACTACAACGAAAAGGAAAAGCGCTGGAACTGGGAGTTGCTCTTCTGTGAGATGTATGCCGGCAGTAAATATAATACAAACAACGGCGGAACATACGAGTATTCACTCGGACTTAACGGACTCGGACTTTGTGCCACACAGTATGCTTCGGAGTATATGGATGCCGAGGTGCACAAAAACGGTTTTCGCTATGAGATACATTTTAAGGCGGGCGAGCCCGTCAGCGAGCTTCAAAAGGAACCGTACAATAAAAAAGATACCGGGACAAGAATACGCTGGAAACCGGATATCAAGGTGTTCACCGATATTGATATTCCTCTTGAATACTATCAGGAGACTATATTAAGGCAGTCGGTTGTAAATGCGGGAATAAAATTCGTTCTTCGCAATCAAACCGGCGAAAAGAGTTTTGATAAATACGAATACTGCTACGAAAACGGTATAGTCGATTATATAAAGGAATTTGTCGGCGACGATGCGTTTTCTTCAGTGCAGTTTTGGCAGGGTGAGAGAAAGGGCAGAGACAGAGCCGATTTGCCCGAATACAAGGTTAAGCTCAATGTTGCGCTGTGTTTTTCCAATAAAAAACAGCTTAAGGAGTATTACCATAATTCCAGCTTTCTTGAACACGGCGGCGCTCCCGAAAAAGCTGTAAAAAGTGCGTTCGTTTCGCAGATTGACAGCTATTTAAAAGCAAACAGCAAGTATTTAAAGAGCGACAGCAAGATAAATTTCCAGGATGTGGAGGATTGTCTTGTGCTTGTTTCGTCATCCTTTTCAACTCAGACGTCATACGAAAATCAGACCAAAAAAGCTATAACCAATAAATTCATTCAGGAGGCTATGACGGATTTTCTCCGCCATCAGCTTGAAGTGTATTTTATAGAAAACAGAATAGACGCCGAAAAAATTGCCGAGCAGGTGCTCATAAATATGCGTTCGCGCGTCAAGGCCGAATCCACAAGGCTCAACATTAAAAAGACGCTTCAAAGCGGCAACAGTATGACTGACAGAATCGAAAAATTCGTTGACTGCCGCTCAAAGGACGTTTCGGAGCGTGAAATATTCATAGTGGAGGGCGACTCGGCTCTCGGTGCCTGCAAGCAGGCGAGAGACAGTGCCTTTCAGGCAGTTATGCCGGTACGAGGGAAAATACTCAACTGTCTTAAGGCCGAATACCCCAAAATATTTAAAAACGACATTATAACAGACCTTATCAAAGTGCTCGGCTGCGGCGTTGAGGTAAGCTCCAAGGCAAATAAAAATCTGTCGCTTTTCAATATGGATAATCTTCGTTGGAGCAAGGTCATAATTTGTACCGATGCCGACGTTGACGGTTATCAGATACGGACGCTGATATTAACGATGATTTATCGTCTTATGCCCACGCTTATAAAAGAGGGTAAGGTGTTTATAGCCGAATCTCCGCTTTACGAAATAACTTGCAAGGACGAGACCTGGTTTTGCTACACCGAAAAGGAAAAGCAGGATGCCCTTCTTGAAATCGGAGACAGAAAATATACCATACAGCGTTCAAAGGGTCTCGGTGAAAATGAACCCGAGATGATGTGGCTTACCACAATGAATCCCAAAACCCGTCGTCTTATAAAGGTCGAGCCGGATTATTCACCCGAGGCTGTTGCCGATAAATTTGACCTTTTACTCGGCGACAATTTACAGGGCAGAAAAGATTATATTGCCGAAAACGGTGCTCAGTACATTGATATGACTGACCTTTCTTAACGTTATCACGGCAAATCAGGAGAGTCGGAAAATGGCTAAAAGAACCAAGAAAAACGAAACAGACCGAAATTCGGAGGAACTTAACATAAACGCTCATATTCTCGGTGCAGGCGAGGTGGTAGAGCAGCATATAACCGATACGCTTGAAGTGAACTATATGCCGTATGCCATGAGTGTTATTATGTCGCGTGCCATTCCCGAAATAGACGGTTTTAAACCGTCACACAGAAAGCTGCTTTATACTATGTATAAAATGGGGCTGCTTCAGGGAGGCACTATAAAATCCGCCAATATAGTCGGCCGCACAATGCAGCTGAACCCCCACGGCGACGCGGCAATTTACGAGACGATGATTCGTTTGGCGCGCGGCAATGAGTCGCTCCTTCACCCTTATGTTGAGTCAAAGGGTAACTTCGGTAAATCGTATTCAAAAAATATGCAGTATGCGGCTTCGCGTTATACTGAGGCAAAATTAGCTCCGATTTCAGCCGAGCTTTTCCGCGATATAGATAAGGACACGGTCGATTTTGTACCGAACTACGACAATACCATGACCGAGCCTACGCTTTTGCCCGTTACATTTCCGTCGGTGCTCGTAAATGCCAATATGGGCATAGCCGTCGGTATGGCTTCAAATATTTGTTCGTTCAACTTGAAAGAAATCTGCGATACTACCGTGGCACTTATAAAGGACCCCGACGCCGATATAACCGAATCGCTCAAGGCTCCCGATTTTATAGGCGGCGGTCAGATACTCTACGATGAAGATAAAATGAACGAGATATTCCGCACGGGTCGCGGAAGCTTCAAAATTCGCGCAAAGTACAGCTATGATAAAAAGAATAACTGTATTGATATATACGAAATTCCGGCGACCACCACTACGGAGGCGATAATCGATAAGATAGTCGAACTCGCAAAGGGCGGCAAGGCTAAGGAAATTTCCGATATCCGCGACGAGACCGATAAAAAGGGTCTTAAAATAACAATCGACTTAAAGCGCGGCACAGATGCAGACAAGCTTATGAAAAAGCTCTATAAAATGACTCCGCTCGAAGATTCATTCGGCTGTAACTTTAATGTTCTTATCGCGGGTACGCCGAGAGTCCTCGGGGTGCGAGAGCTGCTTTTGGAATGGATAGCTTTCCGTACCGAATGTGTAAATCGTCGCGTCTTTTTTGACCTTTCCAAAGCAAAAGACAGGCTGCATCTTTTAGAGGGACTTCAAAAAATTCTTCTCGATATTGATAAGGCAATAAGAATAATACGCTCAACGGACGAGGAGTCCGAGGTTGTTCCGAACTTGATGATAGGCTTCGGAATAGATAAGATACAGGCGGATTATGTGGCTGAAATCAAATTGCGCCACTTAAACCGTGAGTATATTTTAAAGAAAACGGAAGATATAGAAAAGCTGAGAGCCGAAATCGAGGATATGGAGGATATTCTCGCAAGTCGCTCAAGAGTTAAAAAAATTATCGTAAACGAGCTTTCGGATGTCGTTAAAAATTACGATAAGCCGCGTCGTTCGGAAATAATCTACACGAGTGATATAGATGATGAATCGGAGCCCGATGAGGAGATACCGAATTATCCCGTCACGCTGTTCTTTACCAAGGAGGGCTATTTCAAAAAGATAACTCCGCAGTCACTGCGTATGAGCGGTGAGCAAAAGCTAAAGGAAAACGATGAAATAATAGAGACCGTCGAGGCTGCAAACAATACCGAGCTTTTGTTCTTTACCGATAAGTGCCGTGTTTATAAAGCCAAAGCTGCCGATTTTGATGACAGCAAGGCGAGTGTTCTCGGTGATTATGTGGCTTCAAAGCTTGAGATGGAGCCCGATGAAAATGCCGTTTATATGGCGGTTACAACAGACTATAAGGGCTTTATGCTGTTCTTCTTTGAAAACGGCAAGCTTGCCAAAATAGACCTCTCCGCCTATGAGACTAAAACGAACCGTAAGAAGCTGATTAAGGCGTATTGCGAGAAATTCCCGGTAGTCAATATGTTCTGCGTGACTGAGGATAAGGAGTATGTTATGAAGTCCACCTCCGGCAGAATTCTTCTTCTCAATACCGGCGCAATAGCCGTCAAAACGACCAAGGATTCTATGGGCGTATCGGTTATGACTCTCAAAAAAGGGCATAGGGTATCTTCCGTAAAAGAGTATACCGATGGTGAGTTTGTAAAGCCTGCGAGATACAGGACGAGAACTTTGCCTGCCGCCGGTGCGACTTTGTCGGCTGACGATGTCGGCGAGCAGCTTACACTTTAACTTAGAAAATATACCGTGTTTCGAAATTCGTTTTTCGGAATTAGGTATATTTTTTTGTTTTCGGGTGTCAACCGAGAATGCATGAGTGTTGACTATGCATTTCGGATGTTGTATAATTCCGATATAAGTAAATGTCTGTTTCGGGGCTTAACGGAGGTTAATATGAAAAGACGAACTAAAATAATTTCGGCTGTTATGGCTCTTGCAATACTTGTATGCGTGTTCGCTGTACTTGCGACGTCGTTTGCCGTTGACACTTCTTCCGAAAGCGCATCCTTCAGAGTTGACGCTCAGATTATGGGCTATAACAGGGTAGAGGTAAAAATATATGCTCCGGCAGGGGCCGCGGGCGGCAGCTATACACTTAAATACGATTCCTCATATTTGAGGCTCACAAAGCCGGATGCGGATAAAAACGGCGAGCAGACGTCTGTTGCTTCGTACGAAAACGGCGGTACGGCAATAACAAATTATAATTTTTCACAGGATTCTTTAAGATGCTCGGCAGCCGCGCCGAAATCCTCTTCGACGGAGCAACTGTACGGAAGTTATACTTTTTATTTTGACGGCAACTATAAAGAAGGCAGCATATCTGTAACTGCATTTGATATTTACAGCGGAGACGAAACTCCAAAGCTTCTCGGCTCCGATAAAACCGCAAAATGTGACTTTGACGTAAAGGCGGCTCCGTTTAATACAACTACGCTTATGGTAACTAAAGACGGCACGTGGCTTTATATGGAAAACGGCAAGCACAACACCGATTACAGCGGACTTGTAAATTATTACGGTACATGGTATTATGTTGAAAACGGTGTGCTTAATTGGAATTATTCAGGCCTTACACTTTATTACGGTACATGGTATTATGTTGAAAACGGTCAACTTAATTGGGATTACACCGGTCTTACGCTCTATTACGGCACTTGGTATTACGTGGAGGGCAGCGTTCTTAAATGGGATTATACCGGTCTTACAAACTATTACGGTACTTGGTACTATGTAGAGGACAGCGTACTCCATTGGAACTATACGGGACTCACGCTTTATTACGGTACGTGGTATTATTGCGAGGGCAGTGTTCTTAACTGGAACTATACGGGCCTTACAAATTATTACGGTACCTGGTATTATGTTAAAAACGGTATCCTCGATTGGAATTATACAGGGTACGTTTATTATCGCGGCACCCGTTACTATGTGAGAAACGGCATTCGCGTTTAAGGATGTTTTATAAAATTAAATTACAAATTATCGCAAAACCGTTCATTCATTTGAACGGTTTTGTTTTTTGATAAAATGTGTCAATGCAACACTTTTGCATAAAAACTATTGCAATTATATACTGATTGTTGTATAATTCGAATAAGCGGCAGGGCTTTATGCCGTAAAAATCAGGGAGGATATTAAATTTATGAAAAATTTCAAAAAGTTTATTGCGGTTGCACTGGCTGTTTTTGTGTCAGTATTTATGCTGGCGGTCAGCGCATTTGCATCCGATACCGATTCGCTTGTGCGAATGGATGACGGTACATGGAACTATATGGAGAACGGTGAACATAATACCGATTACACAGGTCTTGTTAAGTATTATGACACTTATTACTATGTTGAAAATGGTGTGCTCGATTGGAGCTATACCGGCCCGACAGAGTATAACGGTACAACATATTTTGTTACAAACAGCACGCTTGATGAGAACTATTCGAGCCTCGTTCTTGTAGATGGTGTTTGGCATTACGTTGAAAACGGTGTTTATTCAAACGATTATAGCGGCCTTACCTTGTATTATGGCACGTGGTACTATGTTGAGGACGGCGTTCTTAATTGGGATTATACCGGTCTCACTTTATATTACGGTACTTGGTACTACGTTGAAAACGGCGTGCTCAATTGGAACTACACAGGTCCTACCGAGTATTACGGCACAACATATTATGTCATAAACGGTGTGCTTGATTGGGATTATTCAAGCCTTGTTTATGTCGATGGTGTTTGGCATTATGTAGAAAAAGGCGTTTATTCAAACGATTATACCGGTCTTACTCTGTATTACGGCACTTGGTATTATGTTGAAGACGGCGTTCTTAATTGGGAATTCGAAGGCCTTACAGACTACTACGGTACTTTGTACTATGTAAAAGACGGTGTGCTTCATTGGGATTTTTCGGGTTTCGTTATTGACGATGATGAAAACCTCTTTCGTGTTGAAAACGGTGCGGTAGACCGTAGCCTTAACGGACTTTATAATTATTACGATCATGATTGGTGCTATCTTGTAGACGGGCAGGTCGTCAGCAGTTATACCGGACTGTTTAATTATTACGGTACTTGGTACTACCTTGAAGAGGGATTCCTTAATTGGAATTATTACGGCCTTACAAATTACTACGGCACATATTACGGCGTAGAGGGCGGTATTCTTGATTGGAACTTCTCGGGAGCCTTAAGATACGGCACATCTCTTTATTATGTAAGAAACGGCGTTTTTGACAGCAGCTTTAACGGAGAAGCCGAGTATTGCACGGGCAAAATATATAACTTTAAGGACGGAGTTTCGGTAGATTATGACGGCTATGTTGCCGACGCCGCACAGCTTCTTGCCCTTATAGAGCACGTTGAGGATAAAAAGGGCAATACGGTTACTTTGGCGAGTGCACAGGGCATACCCGACATGGGCTCTTACGGCGGAGTTGTTGTTACCGTTAACGTAAAATACAAGGACGGCACAGAAGAGAAGTTTTCTGTTGCTGCTGCCAAGAGCTATTTTGAGACATCAGAATTGCCTGGCGTCAGAGAAGATATAGGCGACGGTTCCCTTTTCGTAACAGGGCAGATATCAGGCGACTATGAAACGGATAATTCCGTGAAATTGTCAAATGATGCCGTTTCCGATTACTTTGACGGTATAGAATCTTTCTGGGTATTAAATATAAGTGAATAAGAATAAATTTTAATTATCGCGGCAGGATATAAAGCCGTATCCGCCCGCTGAAATATTTAATAACAAACACAGAAGAAGGTCTGTCGGTTTAACCGGCAGACCTTCATTTTGTCCGAAATTTATTGAAGAATCAGGGTATTTATACTTCTTATTTCATGCCGTCTTCATAAGCCTTGATCATCTTCTTGACCATCTGTCCGCCGATAGAGCCGGCCTGCTTAGAAGTAAGGTCGCCGTTATAACCCTGCTTGAGATTTACACCAACCTCATTAGCAGCTTCCATTTTGAATCTGTTAAGAGCTTCCTTAGCTTCCGGAACAACGTTCTTGGAACTTGACATTTGAAAACACTCCTTTTCATTACAATTTGCGTTTGCATTACTATTTTTTACATTGAGCGTTTTTATATTAAATAAAATAAATGCTAAAAATGTTATTTTTTGTAACTTAATAAGCGGATATTTCAAATGCGTTGTTTGATTCTATATAAAACTCTTTTAAAGACGAGCTTATTATATGTGAATTGATTTTTCGTATTTTTACTCGTTCCGGTGTGATTCTCATAAAATCGGCGGCTTAAAACCGTATTGCGTTTCGTTAAACAAAAAAATCTTGATAATAAAGCGATTGTATGTTAAAATATTTTCCGTAAATTTTGACAGAGGGTGAAAAATATGTCAGGGCACTCAAAATGGAGTACTATCAAACGTAAAAAGGAAAAGACCGATAATGCCCGTGCAAAGGTATTTACTAAAATCGGCCGTGAAATAGCTGTTGCCGTCAGAGAGGGCGGACCCGACCCTGCCGGTAATTCAAAGCTTAAGGATTGCATAGCTAAGGCGAAGGCTTGCAATGTTCCGAACGATAATATCGAAAGAATCATTAAAAAGGCTGCCGGAGACGGCAATACCGATAATTACGAAAGCATAATCTATGAGGGCTACGGTCCGTCGGGTGTCGCCGTAATAGTCGAGACTCTTACAGATAACCGCAACAGAACCGCAGGCGATATGCGTCATTATTTTGATAAGTTCGGCGGCAATATGGGAACCTCGGGCTGTGTTTCGTTTATGTTTACCCGTGAGGGCGTAATTATTATCGACAAAGAGGATGTTGATGAGGAAAAACTTATGGAAGACGCTCTCGAAGCGGGTGCCACCGATTTTCTCACAGACGGCGATGTTTTCGAAGTTCGTACAGAGCCTAACGATATGGGTGCAGTACGCGACGATCTTGAGGCCAAGGGTTATAAATACCTGACAGCCGAGGTCGATTATATTCCATCTACCTATACAAAGCTCGAAAGTGAAGAGGATATAAACAATATGGGCAAAATGCTCGAAATGTTTGAAGATAACGATGATGTTCAAAATGTTTTCCATAACTGGGAAAACGAGGACGATTACGAAGGCTGACGAATTTTGAATTTAGGGGATATTCTGTTTTAAATTCAATGCGTAATTTAAGTTAAAGACGGCTTGATTTGTTTTTCAAGCTGTCTTTTTTATTTTTCTTTCGGCATTTGTCGAACAAGGTATTGTAAATTAAAATAATACAAAATAATGGTCTTTCGTAGCATAAAAATATATTAACGTACAAACCTTAAAAAATATGTCTGATATGATTGACATTTGACAAAACTAATTATACAATGCATCTGAGGAAAATTTGAAAAACATATTTATATATATTTTTTGGAGGTGCTTTTAAATGAGAAAAACAAAAATAATATGCACCGTCGGTCCGGCTACCGATGAGGACGGAGTCCTTGAAAAGATGATAAAAGCCGGAATGAATGTTGCGAGATTCAACTTCTCGCACGGCACTCATGAAATGCATAAAAAAAGGTTTAATGAGCTGGTGGCTCTTAGAGACAAACTTGATCTCCCCATAGCTACAATGCTTGACACTAAGGGTCCGGAGATACGTATAGGCTATTTTAAAGACCACAAAGCCGTAACACTGAAAGAGGGCGATGATTATATTCTCACCTCACGAGATATAGAGTGCGACGAAAAGCAGGCGAGCGTTTCCTTTAAGGAACTGCCGCAGGATGTCAGAATGGGCACGATTATCAGAATTAACGACGGTCTTGTATCTCTCAGGGTCGAAAAGGTCGAAGGCCCCGATATTTATTGTAAGGTTGTTGACGGCGGCGTTATTTCAGACCAAAAGGGCGTAAATGTTCCGGATACAAATTTATCAATGCCTTATCTTTCCGAGCATGATATGTCCGATTTGGCGTTCGGGGCAAAGCTCGGATTCGATTTCATAGCGGCTTCATTTGTTCGCTCGGCTGCGGATGTTGATTATCTTCGTAATTTTACAAATTCCGTGGGGTTTCACAAGGTAAAAATAATCGCAAAAATAGAGAATATGAGCGGCGTCAACAATATTGATGAAATTATTGCAGCTGCGGACGGTATTATGATAGCGCGTGGCGATATGGGCGTCGAAATACCGTTTGAGCTTATTCCGTCAATACAGAAAAAGCTCATCAAAAAGGCATATACGGCAGGTAAGCAGGTTATAACCGCAACTCAGATGCTTGAGTCGATGATAACGAATGCCCGTCCAACAAGAGCGGAGATTACCGACGTTGCAAATGCAATTTATGACGGCACTTCGGCAATTATGCTTTCCGGTGAAACTGCCGCCGGTAAGCACCCTGTCGAGGCTGTTGAAACAATGGCACTTATAGCCGAGACCACCGAGGCAGATATAGACTATCTCACTAAATTCAAAAATGATTCGTCTGAGTACGATAACAGCATAACAAACGCTATTTCACACGCCACCGTTACAACCGCTCACGACCTCGGCGCAAAGGCGATTATTACGGTAACGAAGAGCGGTTCGACTGCCCGTATGATTTCAAAGCATCGCCCGTCTTCCATGATAATCAGCTGTACGACCGATGAAACCGTTTGCCGTCAGATGAATATGTCTTGGGGTATGATACCTCTTATGTGCGAAGAAAAGAACAACTCTGATGCACTTTTCTCTCACGCTGTTGAGGTTGCACGTAAGCACGGCCTTATTTCAAAAGGCGATATCGTTGTAATAACCGCGGGAATTCCGCTCGGGATTTCCGGCACAACAAATATGTTAAAGGTTGAGCGCATAAAGTAAACGTTTTTTGCGTTTTCCTCATGTGTATATAAAAATAAATTCTACCGAAAATATTAAGGCTTCGTTATTTGCGAAGCCTTAATATTTTATGTGCGGCGGTGATATATAAATGAGCGATTATGAGATTATAAAGTATATCCTAAACGATATAAACGAGGATCTCGACGATGAAGAAAAAGTGCATTTGCTTTTGAATAAAACGGTTTCAGAAAACAACGAGTGTAAAGAAAGCTTTGGGCAAAGGGCCTCCGACAGGCTCTCCTCTCTTGCCGGAAGTTGGACGTTCATTATAGGTTTCACTCTGCTTTTACTCGTTTGGATAACGATAAATACAGTTTTGGCGGCAAAGTCGTTCGACCCGTACCCGTTTATTCTGCTGAACCTTGTCTTGTCGTGCGTTTCGGCTATTCAGGCACCTCTTATTATGATGAGTCAAAAGCGACAGGACGAAAAAGATCGTCGGCGCAGCGAAAATGATTATAAAATAAATTTAAAATGTGAGATTCTGCTTAAAAATATGCATTATAAGCTCGACAGGATAATCGAATGTATTGATGAAAAAACGAAATAAGGCAGAAAAGCCGTATGGCGCATAATATATAAAATTCTCGTTTTTTTAACCGAATTATTTGCATTTCTACAAATTGATGTTTTGCTTGCCCATTGATATAATTATAATCGGTATCGCGGTTATGCAATACCGATATTCTTTCTTCCAAGGTGAAATATATGCATATAAAACTACTTGCTCTTGATATAGACGGAACTCTTGTTACCACCGAAAAAAATATACCGGCAGGCAATAAGACGGCTATACGGAGATTTATGAAAAACGGCGGAATAGTCACAATAGCATCGGGTAGACCGATAAGCGGCGTTACGCGTTATGCCGAGGAGCTGGGGCTTAACGTCGGCGGCGGTTATGTTATAACATATAACGGATCGCGCATTTTTGACGCGCGCACGGGGGAACTTTTGTACGAAAAAAATCTCTCGGCGGAGCAGAGTGCCCGTATTATCGATGTCGCCGAAAAGTATAATGTCCCGATAACCACATACAAGGGCGATACAGCAGTTACCGACAATGCAGACGACAAATATTTTTATCTTGAGGTAAATCTCAATAACTTGGGACTACAAAGAGTTCAAAGTCTGCGAAAAGAGGTTACTTATCCCGTGCCTAAATATCTTATAACGGGTGAGCCAGATTATATAACCGAGACAGAAAAGCTGTTTAAAAACGAGCTTAGCGGAGTTTCGGTATTTCGCTCCGAACCGTTTTTCCTTGAGATAACGCCTCTTATGGTAGATAAAGGCACTGCGCTTATGTGGCTTGCCGACAGTCTCGGTATAAGGCGCGAGCAGGTTATGGCGTGCGGAGACGGATACAACGATATTACAATGATAAGCGAAGCCGGTATCGGTGTAGCTATGGAGAATGCTCAGGAGCCTGCGAAAAACGCAGCCGACTTTGTTACTCTTTCCAACGATGATAATGGCGTAGCGGCAGCAATAAAGAAGTTTGCTCTTTAATTATTCAAGCGTTGATAATGGCTTTAAGGGGATACATAATTGGAAAACACATCTGAAAAAACACAGATTACAACTGAAAACAGCGACACGAAAAAGGAAAAGAAAAGACTTAAAGCTTTAAAGCCTTTGCAAAAACTTAAAGCTTTAAAGCCTTCGCAAAAAATAATGCTGATTGCGGCTGTTTTTGTTTTAGCGGCGGCAATAGTATTGACGTCGGTGTTAATTGTCCGCGGCAATAAAAAGAAGCGTGCTGCAGTAATCGGCGAGACTCAGACCGAGGCCGCTGTTACCGATGCGGAGTTAGAAGTTTTCGGCGAAGATGAGTCTGTTTCGTCAGAGGAAGAAACCACCTCGGCAATTATGTTTGAAATTGATGAAAAAATGAAAAATGTGCAGATTGCCACCGGCGACAGCAAAAAAGATGAGGACGCTGAAATCAACCGTGATTACGGTACCAATTCGTCGCGCCTTGCGCCGGCAAAATCTCCGCGCCTGAACGGCAGATTAACGGGCGTTCCGCTTTCATCAGACAGTATGTACACGTCCTCTCTGCTGTCTTTAAAATACGTGAACCGTGATTTTATGTCTGGACTTATCGATATAGACGGTACACTTTTTAATTTTGATTCGTCACACAACCCGATAAGAGGGCATAAAGCCATAAGCGATGTGCAGTATTATTTCAACGATAACGGTGCTCTTTCCTCTATGGTAGGTATTGATGTGTCTCATCATAATGGTAAGATAGATTGGGCGGCGGTGCGAGCTGCAGGCGTTGATTTTGCTATAATACGTGTAGGATTTCGCGGATACGGCGACAAGGGAACACTCAAGCTTGATTCGCGCTTTAACGAAAATGTAGAGGGTGCTTTAAATAACGGCATACAGGTAGGCGTGTACTTTTACAGCCAGGCGGTTACGGTTTACGAGGCCGTTGAGGAGGCGAGCGTGGCTGTAAACTATTCAAGAAAATATAATATAACGTTACCCATATATTTTGATACGGAGTTTTCAAACAGTGAGCATTCGGGCAGAGCAGACCGCCTCACGGCAAGTCAGCGAACCAACATCGCCGTTGCATTTTGCGAGGCCGTAAAAAATGCAGGATACAAACCGGGAATTTATGCGAGCAAAACGTTTTATACCGATGAGTTGAATTTTTCGCGTCTTTCAAATTATGAAATTTGGGTTGCGCATTATACGAGTGAAACCACGGATTTTAAATATGACTATAAGGTATGGCAGTATACACCCAAGGGTAGGGTAAACGGAATTCCGAATGACACCGACATAAATATAGCTTTGTTTGATTACGGCAATAATGACGATATGAGCGACAGGGGCGGCAGCGTGGCGTTCTTTGATTCCGACACTGATATTCAAAACGCTCTGAATGCGGAGAACAGCATAAAGAAATATCAGCTGTTTAGAACACAAACACTTTATAATTCCGCGCAATCGGATATCGATTTTGTTAATCAGCCGGAAGTAAAAGCAAAGCTTTTTGATGCGCTTGAGAATTTGAAAAACAAACTGGGATTTTTGGCGGAGCCAACCACAAACAGCGAAAATGATGAAACCACCGGTGAGCTGAGTGAGGAATAGACGGATATAACATAGTTTTAAACTTCCTATTCCCGTGTGAGGCGAACTTAAACCTTACGGGCTTGTGTAATTTGATTGCGATTTGAGCCCTGCCTACAAAAATTTAGGCTTGCTTTAGTATGTCTCGGCATCATCCTTAAAACTCGTTTTTCCTCCGATTTGCCTAAAAATTGAAAACATTTAATAAAAAATCAAAATACCACTTGATTTTATCGCTCCGATATAATATAATACTAAAGCACTTCGGGGTGTGGCGAAGTTTGGTATCGCGCTTGGTTCGGGACCAAGAGGCCATGGGTTCAAGTCCCGTCACTCCGACCAAAAAAGTAAGTATCGTAAGATGCTTACTTTTTTTATTTATCCGCAACTTTTTGTAGCTATGAAATTGTTTTTGTGATACAATCATTTACAGAATATACTTTGAC
>ENA-UEPD01000305-UEPD01000305.1-human-gut-metagenome-genome-assembly--contig:-NODE-305-length-42008-cov-8.082063_pt1 | contig 42008 bp, 40 predicted proteins | sample MGYA00242895_ERZ507906 | MGnify/ENA primary metagenome ERZ507906 (study PRJEB26167, sample SAMN06115416) | human gut metagenome | host: Homo sapiens | place: China:Guizhou | collected 2015-03-03... | reverse complement strand
GAGGACGCCGCCCCCTACAGCCTCAGACCAGCGAGCCCTTCAGCCGCTTGTCCAGCTGCATGGTCAGCACGGCGGCAAGGACGATCTTGACGGCGTCGCCGGGCAGGTAGGGCAGGACGCACCAGCCAAGGGCGCTGACGAGGTCAGCCCCGGTCAGGATCATGAACCAGATCGTGCCCAGCACGTAGCAGGCGGCACAGCCCACGACCATCGCCACGCAGAGCGACCAGAACTTGCGGCCCAGTGCCTTCGTCAGCAGGGCCGTCAGCAGCGCGGTCAGAATGTAGCCGATGGCGTAGCCGCCGGTCTTGCCGAAGATGGCAGACGGGCCGCCCTGGAAGTTGGCCAGCACCGGCACGCCGATGGCCGCCAGCGCAATGAAGACGACCTGACTGGCCGTGCCCCAGACAGGGCCAAGCATCGTGCCCGCCATGTAGACGGCGAACAGTGCCAGATTGATCGGCACACCCCACGGCATCGGGACGGCGATCTGGCTGCACACGGCGACCAGAGCGGTGAACATGGCGCACAGCACCATGCGGCGGACGTTTTCAGAAGATTTTGTCATACGGATAACCCCTCTTTTTTATAATAATCGCACACTTACCTCGCCGCTGTTCAACGCAGCGGGACGGCTCTCGCCGTCAAAGCGCACGACCAGTTTACATTCGTCGTCGATGCCCTGCACCTGCGCAGCGCGTGGCGTGCCCCGGCGCGGCGTGACCAGCACCCGCTGGCCGGTCAGGGCCTGGCGGCGGCGGTATTCGTCCAGATAGCCGCTGCGCGGCCCTGCGCGGTAGAGCGGCCAGAAGGCGTTCAGGAACGCCGCCGCCAGCGCGGCCCGCGCGCCCGGGGCAGGGAAGCCGTCGTACAGCGCCCCCGCCACGTCCCGCAGGTCCTCCGGCCAGCCGTCCGCCGGGGCTGCGACGTTGAAGCCCAGCCCCAGCACGGCGTAATCCAGCATACCGGATTCCAGGTCCAGCGCGGCCTCAGTCAGGATACCGCAGACCTTTTTGCCGTTCTTCCACAGGTCGTTGACCCATTTGATCGTGATCGGCACGCCGCACAGCCTTTCCGCCGCGCGGGCGGCGGCCACAGCGGCCATGGCGGTCAGGCCCACAGCCTGCCGCGCGCCGATCTCGGGCCGCAGCAGGATGCTCATGTACAGCCCGCCGGGCGGGGAGTAAAAGCTGTGCCCGCCGCGCCCGCGGCCCGCCGACTGTGCCTGTGCGATCAGCACAAGCCCCTCCCGTGCCCCGGCGTCGGCCCTGCTGCGCAGGGCGGCGTTGGTGCCGGGCAGACGGTCCACGACCTCGATTTGCAGGGCTTTCACCGTGGTCTCATCCAGCTGAACGGCCACGGCGGCAGCATTCAGAACATCGACACTCTGCGCCAGCGTATAGCCGCGGTTCGTGACGGCCTTGATCGGGATACCGTCCCGGCGCAGGGCAGCCACGGCCTTCCATACGGCGGTGCGGCTCACGCCGAGCTGAGCGGCCAGCTCCTGCCCGGAGATATACCGCCCGCGCACAGCATCCAGCGCCGCCAGCACCTCCTGCTTGACCATTTTTGCCGCCCCCTTATAAACCCGACTGTAGGCCAGTATACCGCACCGCCGACCTGAATGTCAACGTCTCCCCCGCGTCAGGGTTGACAATCCGGGCAAAAAATGTCCCGCCGGGCAGACGGGAACGACAAAAGCCCCGCAGGCTCTCGCCTGCGGGGCTTTTGCTATGATGCAAACAGATTTAGTAGGAAAAGTCTAAACTTAGCGCTGGATACGGCCGGAACCGTCGCCGCCAGCCAGCTTCTCGACCTCGGAGACAGTGACCATGTTGTAGTCGCCCTCGATGGAGTGCTTCAGAGCAGAAGCAGCAACAGCGAACTCAACAGCTTCCTGAGTGGTCTTGCCGGTCAGCAGGCTGTAGATCAGGCCGCCGCCGAAGGAGTCGCCGCCGCCAACGCGGTCGATGATCTTCAGCTCGTACTTCTTGGAGAAGCAGTACTCATTGGAAGCAACATCGTACAGCATTGCGCTCCAGCCGTTCTCGGAAGCGTTGTGGCTCTCACGCAGGGTGATAGCGACCTTCTCGAAGTGGAACTTGTCAGCCAGCTGCTTTGCAACGCTCTTGTAGCCCTCAGCATTCAGCTTGCCACCGTAGATATCGGTAGCCTCGGCCTCGATGCCGAACACGTCCTTTGCGTCCTCCTCGTTGGAGATGCACACGTCAACGTACTGGCACAGATCGGTCATGGCAGCGCGGGCCTGCTCACGGGTCCACAGCTTGCCGCGGTAGTTCAGGTCGCAGCTGATCTTCACGCCGTGAGCCTTAGCAGCCTTGCAGGCCTCGCGGCAGATCTCGACGACATTCTCGCCCAGAGCCGGGGTGATGCCGGTGAAGTGGAACCAGTCCACGCCCTCGAAGATCTTATCCCAATCAAAGTCGGAGGGCTGAGCCAGCTGGATGGCACTGTTGGCACGGTCGTAGATGCAGACGGAACCACGCTGAGAAGCACCCTTCTCGTTGTAGTAGATGCCAACGCGATCGCCGCCGCGGGTGATCATGCTGGTGTCAACGCCGTAACGGCGCAGGCTGTTGACAGCGGCCTGACCGATTGCGTGTGCGGGGAGCTTAGTGACGAAAGCTGCGTCCAGACCGTAGTTGGCCAGAGAAACAGCAACGTTTGCCTCGCCGCCGCCGAAGCTGAACTCCAGGCTGTTAGCCTGAACGAAACGCTCGTAGTTGAACGGCTGCAGACGAACCATCAGTTCGCCAAAAGTAACGACTTTCATTGGTTATTCTCCTTTTATTTACAGGTGTTTATGACCTTCTGCTGCGGGGCATCCCCGGCGCAGCAGGGCTTTCACGGATAGGGGAGCCGGAGCTCAGGCCTGAACCAGATGGAATGCGAAGCCGCCGATCTCGTCTGCAAAGTAGCAGGCGATGGTCTTGCCGTTCTTCACGTTCTTGCTGTCCAGATCGAACTTCACGCCGCGCTGAGACAGGTGATAGATGGCACGGTCGACGTTGTTGCAGCCGATGGCGATGTGGCCATTGGTGCCGCGGCCGGGCTTCTTCATGATCTCAAACTCCTTGTTGCCCACAAAGATACTGGAATTGCCGGGAGCGACCTTCATGTTCAGCAGGCTGCCGATGAGGTTTGCCAACTTCATGGCCTCTTCCTCGTTCTCGGTGTTGATGCCAATGTGCATCAGCTTCAGGCCCAGCATGGTGTCAACAGCTTCCTTGCTCTGAGCGGTGATCTTTGCCCAGTCGCCGGCTTTGATCACGTCGCTCTTGCACATCCAGGTGCCGCCCACAGCGAAGATCTGGTCATAGCCCAGATAATCGTTGACGTTCTTTGCGTTGACACCGCCGGTGCACATCCAGCGTGCGCTCTTCAGGGCAGCGCCGATGTTCTTCAGCATGCCGACACCGCCGTTTGCCTCAGCGGGGAAGAACTTCAGGGCCTCGCAGCCCATGTTCATAGCCTGCTGCATCTCGCCTGCAGAGCAGGTGCCGGGCATCATAATGCCGCCCTTGTCGATGACGTGCTTGCAGACTTCGGGGTCGAAGCCGGGAGCAACGATGAAGGATGCGCCTGCTGCCATTGCACGGTCAGCCTGCTCGGTGGTCAGGACAGTGCCTGCGCCCAGCAGCATCTCGGGCATCTCCTCGTGGATCTTGCGGATGCACTCCTCAGCGCATGCGGTACGGAAGGTGACCTCAGCTGCGGGCAGACCGCCGTCAGCCAGAGCCTTGCACAGGGGCAGGGCTTCATCAACGCTGTTAAAAGCGATAACAGGGATAATGCCGATCTGATAGACCTTTTCTACGATGGGATTCATAAATGCATTTCTCCTTTTAGTTTGAACTCTCTTGGTGCGCGTGGGCTGCCGTTTAGGCATGGTGCACCCACTGTGCGCTTGTAATATTAGTATAAACGACGGAAACAAGTTTGGTAATGCTCAACAAGCACAATGTTTTGCATAAGAGCTTGTATACATTGCACAAAAATGACGAATGACCTGAAAAGCAGGGCCGTTTTGCCCCGGTTTGCTCAGATGCCGAGCCTGCCGAACAGCTCTGCAACGCCGTCGTGATCGCAGTCGGCTTCGCTCACAATGCTGCCAATGGCCTTGATCTGGGGCATTCCGTTGGCCATAACAGCGGCGATCCCTGCCTTTTCCAGCATGGCGCGGTCGTTCTCGCTGTCGCCCACGGCAAGGGTATTCTCGTGGGGGATGCCCAGCAGGTCGGCCAGAGCCAGCAGGGCACTGCCCTTATCCACACCGGCAGCGGTCACTTCAATGTTATCCGGCGAACCCTGCACCACGGCCACGCCCGGGATAGCCTGAAACTTTGGCAGGGCAGCGGCGGTCTTTTCGGTGCTGTCGAAGAACATGCACAGTTTTTCAATCTCGTGCGCATGGCGGGACATCCAGCTCTCGATGCCGGGAATGACGGTAAAGCGGCCGTCGGTCAGGTTCTGCCGCGCCTCGGAGGAGAGAAAGTGGGCGGTGCGGGAGGTGAGCTTTGCAATGCCCTCCGGAGTCTTGATGGCAAGGCCGTCGCTGAATACGCTCAGCTCGCCATCGTACTGCTGGAACAGGTCAAAAGCTTCCCGTGCCACTTCTGTCGGCATCAGGCGGTGCAGCAGGCAGGCGGGTTCGCTGGTGTGGCGCTGGGCAGCGTTGGCATAGCGGCTGTGCACAGCACCCATGGGGTCATCACCAAGGTCCCACACGGCGGCACCGTTGGAGGTGATGGCATACCGGATGCCGGGCAGCTTTGCCACAACAGGCGGCAGACTGGCCAGTGGGCGGCCTGTGGCGGGCACCACCACCACGCCATGCTCTACAGCGCGGGCAATGGCTTGACGGGTGGCAAGGGTGACCTCGTTGTTCCGGTTCAGCAGGGTGCCGTCCAGATCCAGCGCGGCAAGGCGGACAAGGGGAAAGCTTTGCAACATAATGGCTCCTTTTATAATAGGTACGCTCAAAAACAGAGCGCAAGTTTACAACACTCTTTTTATTTTATCGCACCGGAAAGGTTTGCGCAAGATGGCGTGATGTGGTATAATTATATCTTATCACATTGAAAATATAGGAGAAATACCATGAATCCCAAACAATTGTGGAGCCGGCGCCGCCCGCACCTGTGGTTCCAGCTGTACTGGGTGGTGTATCTGATCTGGTTCTTCTGGCTGGATCTGACCATCAAAGATCCCAAATATATCATCCACGCCCCGCTTGATGACCGGATCCCCTTCAATGAGTGGTTCATCTTTCCGTATTGCAGCTGGTTTGTGCTGCTGGCTGGTGTGACGGCCCTGCTGTGGTGGTGCGACACCCAAAGCTACGATAAGCTCTGCCTGACCATGTTTTCCGGCATGACCTTCTGCCTGATCCTGTACATGCTGCTGCCCAACGGTCTGGATATCCGCCCCACAGTGGATGCGGTGGGCCGCAGCAACATTGCAATGAGCATCATGCAGCTGATCTGGAGGGCGGACGCCTCGGTCAATGTGTGCCCGTCCATCCATTGCCAAAGCTCGGCCTGCATGGCACTGGCGTTCAGCCACAGCAAGCTGGCAAAGGAGCGCCCGGCCCTGAAAATTCTGGCCTGGGTGTGGGCTGCACTGATCTGTGCGTCCACCGTGTTCACCAAGCAGCACTCCATCATTGATGTGGTGTGCGGTCTGGCCGTGGCCTTTGTGTGGGTGCCGGTGGTGTACCGTTCCGCTAAAAAGTAAACGCAGCAAAAGCCCTTCACCCGGAGGGCTTTTGTGCTGCCATGGGGCCTGTCTTGACAAAACAGAGAAAAATGTTGGCGATTTTTAGTTGCAGCCACACTTGACAGCCGCCCTGTGGTTGGGTAATATGGTCTTGATAACTTCAATACTAGTATATCAATTTTTGCTTTACACCGGAGGTTGAAGGGAGAGAGACCACATGTCATTACTGAGTGCGCGCGAAACGGCATACCAGACGATCCGCAGCCGGATCATCACGATGGAGCTGAAGCCCGGTGATCCGCTGAATGACCGGGAGCTGGCCGAAGAGCTGGGCATCAGCCGCACGCCCATGCGGGAGGCTTTGCTGATGCTCAATCTGGCCCGCATGGTGGACATCAAACCGCAGAGCGGCACCCATGTGGCACCCATCAACCTGAAGTTGATGGAGATGGAGCAGTTTGCCCGCTATACACTGGAAAAAGAGATCCTGAACCGGCTGCGCGGCCATGTGACACCCCGGCAGGAGGAAGAATACCGCAGCAACATTGAGACATACCGTGTGCTGGAAGCGGATATGAGCCAGCCGGACCGCACTGCCCGTATGTTGGAGCTGGATAATGCATTCCACCGCAAATCCTTTGAGTTGTGCGGCATGGAAGCTCACTACGACCACATGCTGGCCAGCCTGCAGCATGTGGAGCGCATCCGCAAGTTCAGCCTGCAGACCGAGGAAAACAAGTCGGTCTGCTCCTCGCACACGGCAATTCTGGAAGCACTGCTGCACGGCAGCACGGACGACGTGAGCGAAGCGCTGGAAAGCCACCTGAGCCGGTATAAGCAGTCGGTGGCGCAGGCCCGCAGCGTCCACCCGGAATATTTTATTGATGAATGAACTTGAGGGAGAAACCACTGGAAGAGGGCAGGTTCCTCTTTTTTGCATAAAATATAAAAAAATTGAATTACTTGAATCACGTTATTGACCAAAACAGCGTTTTGCGGTAAAATCGAGGTGCAACAGGCATGGTATCATGCCGGTTCCCGACGCAGTGTGCCGTGGGGCGCGGCTGTGCGATCCCTTTATAGAATAAGGAGGTCTTAAGCAATGAAGGCCAAACGATTGATAGCTCTTGCACTGGCAGCAGTGTTCCTGCTCAGCGCGGCAGCAACGCCGGTGTTTGCCGCAGCAGCTCTGCCGCAGGAAAATGCAGCGCTGGAGCAGCAGAATGATATGGTTTCCATCCGGCTCAAAGCCACGGGCGACCTTGTTTATGGCTCCAACTACAAGCTGGAGGTGCAGACCAACCCTGCCGATACCCAGTATATCGGTGTTGTGGTGGGCGTTGGCGGCGAAGCGAATGGCTATGTGACGCTGGTGCTGTCGGATAAGATCCGCACGCTGCTCAAGATGATCCCGCTGCCCAAGAAGATGTCCAAGACACCGGATCAGGCAGAGGAGTTCAATGTGTACAGCTACCTCAAGCAGCTGATCGACGGCAACGATGTCAGCGTGCTGCTGCGGGTGGCCGATGAGGCCGTCTCGGTGATGGATGTACTGCACTTCTATGTGCCTACCATCGATCAGGTGTCCAACGGCCTGCGCCTTGCGCTGAACCTGATCCGCAAGTATCTGCCGGAGGGCGCGTTCAGCCGCATTTATCTGGACGAGCAGCCGGTGGATGCCGGCAACTATGTGGCCGGTGCACTGGCGCTGGAAAGCAGCGATATGAACACCGCAGGCTTTGCCATGTTCAAGATCAAGCCCAAGACAAACGGCGTGCGCATGTACTGGGCACAGCAGGCCGAAAAGCCCATGACCGCCGAAGAGCTGCAGAGCTTCAATGAAGCGGCTGTGCTGGAAGTGGATGGTCAGGTGGTGCCCACCGATAAGATCCGCTACAACTACAAGAAGTCCGGCTGGGGCTGTGATGCCACCAGCGAGCTGCCCACAGAGCCGGGCACCTATGTGCAGACGGCAGAGATCGGCGGCAATTACTCCTGCAGCAAGATCAGCCGCAACATCACCGTAAAGTGATGTCGTAAAGCAAAAACAAGACCCCGCACCAGAAGGTGCGGGGTCTTGCTGTATCTTATGAGAAAAACGGGATCACATGCGGAAATGGAAGCCCCAGCCGCCGCAGCAGCAGTTGCAAAGCAGGTTCAGCAGGATCATGCTCCAGCACCACTGCATCAGGCCGCCGGGGCTGGTGTAGGTGGCCTGTGTGGTGCGGTAGGTCTGGCCGGGGTTCTGCATCCGGCGCAGGTGCATCTGGTACTCGGTGTTGCCCGGGTCCAGCTGCACGGCACGGCGGGCATCCTGCAGCGCATCGATGCGGTTGCCCAAGCCCTGATTTGCGAGGGAGGAAAGATAATACCACCGGGCATTGCGGCCGGTCATGCCGTCCAGCACGCGGCGGGCCTCCGCATAGCGGCCATTGGCCACAAAGTTGCGGGCGGCCTGCATCTCCGGGCTGTCGGAGCCGGAATAGCTTGCGCCCTGCTGGCCGTAACCCTGCTGGTAGCCGCCAAAGCCAAACCCGAAACCGAACGGGTCAAAGCCATCGAATCCGTCAAAACCGCCGTAACCGTTCTGATAACCCTGCTGCTGGCCGTAACCTTGTTGTTGGTAGCTGCCGTAGGGATTTCCGCCCATCTGGGGGCCGGTCTCGCCCTTGGTAATGGCATCGTAAGCCGCCTGCACTTCCTTGAAGTGCTCCTCGGCGGTAGGATCGTTGGGGTTCAGGTCCGGGTGCCAGCGCTTGCACTTGGCGCGGTATGCTTTTTTGATCTCGTCATCGCTTGCGCCGCGCGAAACGCCCAGCACCTCATAGGGGTCTCTCATGGATATACTTCCTCACGTCTCATTTCGCGCAGCCACAGTGCCGCGCAATGTTTATAGTCTACCGTATTGCCGTGGAAAAATCAAGACAAAGCCGCCATTCAGCCACGGCTGCGGGCCTGCTTGGCTGTTTTGCAGTTGTATTTGAGCCATACGCCGGAGTAAAGGATGTTGCGCAGCAGGTCTGCGTCCTCCACGCAGGGCAGGCGTTCAAAGCTCTGGGCACACTGCGCCAGCAGCAGCTCAAAGATCTCTTTCATCTCTTCCTCATAGCCGGGCTGCTGACTGAGTGCTTTCAGCGGATTGTAGGCCCCCTTGCGCTGGTCGTGCTCCAGATCGTCATAGGCATCCAGCAGGTAGATGAACTTGCCCAGATGGAAGCCGATGCTGCGCAACTCCGGCGACCAGTGATCCTGCCGGTAGTCGAACAGTTCTGCCATCAGCTCGCCAAAGCAGCCGGACACGGCATCCAGATCTTCGCTCCCGGCAGCTTCATATTCTGCCAGCCTGTCCAGACAGGTGCGGATGGCGCTGCACTGACGGGGCCAGCGGCTCTCGGCAGCCTGCTTACAGCCGGTAAGCAGCTTTTCATATCCAAGGCCCAGCAGGCTGCGGTCGTCCTTCCACTTATCCTCGGCGTTGTAGTAGTGCAAGGCTACACTCAGATCTGCACAGTAATCGGTGGGGGAGGCTGCCCGCCATTCCACACCGCCCAAGGGGTGGATGGGGCACCGGTCGTGGCCGGAAGAAGCTTCGGTCTCGCCCTCGTACAGGCTGCACAGCAGCAGGTTCAGGAAGGTGAGGTCATAGCTCAGCGTAAAGCGGCCCCGCAGGCCGTGCAGTGCGTCGATGCGGCGGCACAGCCCGCAGTAGGCGGTGCGGTAGCGCTTTTGTGCTTCGTCCGAAAGCGCAGCCTGATTGGGCACAACATAACCAAACATGGCCGCTCAGCTCTTTTTGATGAACTGGGTGCCGCAGCGCGGGCAGGAGATCTGGATGCGGCCGCGGCCACGGGGCACACGCAGCTTCTGGCGGCACTTGGGGCAGCGGTAGTAGTGGTAGAGCTTGCGGTTGGCCCACTGATCCTTCAGACCGCGGAACTTACGGTCTACGCGGTCCTTCAGGGCATAGTACTGGTAGTTCTCCTCCGTGCGCTTGGAAATGTTGCGGCTGAGCGAGCGGTAGTAGCACAGCACCAGCAGCACCAGACCCAGCCATGTGAACAGGCTGAAGCGGGTGAGCAGCGAGATCAGCAGCAGCACGATGGACGCGATGCTCAAAAACTGGTTCAGGCCATCGGTACCGTAGCGGCCGATCATAAACTGACGGAATTTTTCTCTCATAACTCCTGCATCCTTTGTTTTGGAATCAAAGCGGGCGCGCCCGCCGTTATTTTACAGTTCTTAGGATACCAGTCAACCATGATGAAATTTTGAACAGAGTGCAAATCTATCATGAAGGGACGGAAATTAAGCTTCCCGGCAACGGATGGTCACCACGGCATCGGTATCCAGCGCACCTTCCATGCGGCAGTGCAGCACGGCGCGGCCCGCTTCGCCGGTGGTAGCAAGGTAGGTGCCCGCCATGCCGCCGCGCAGCGGCACCACGCTGGGACCAATGATCTTCAGCGGGCCGTCCACGCTCAGCTGAACGGCTTCGCCGCAGTAGGGCAGCAGGCTGCCGTTCTGGTCGATGGCGCGCAGGCTGACAGCGGCGCAGTCCCAGGTGGGGCCGTCGGTGAGGATGGGATTGTGCACGGTGCATTCCAGCCGGACGCTCTGCACCGGTTCCCGCACCACGGTGCGCACGGTGCGGCCATGCCACACGGCTTCAAAACGGTAGGCTGCGCACGGTGTGCCCAGCACGCCGATGTATTTGTAATACATGCGGGCTACCTCGTTCCAGCTCAGCCGCAGCGAAAGCATCCGCGCCTTGGAAAGCGGTGAAAGCTCCATGGCATCCCGGCGCATCTCGTTCAGGATAGCGGCTGTCATCTGGGCGGAGGCCGGGTCCATGCCCTCGTACTTTTCCAACAGAGAACCTACAAAATCGTTGATCTCAATGGGCGGATGCGTCATGGCGGCAAAACGGCCGTGCCGGTCAGGCGTGAACTCGGCAATGTAGTCGTTGCCGCGGTACAGCCGCACGCTTTCGGCGTTGGTGAACACCCAGCAGGCTGTGGGAACGCCGCCGGGCAGGTCGCCCAGTGCCATGCCGGAAGAGACTTCCAGCACGATGTCCGAGGGGGAACGCGGCGTTTTCTGGCTTGCATATACCGCCGCCGAAAGCTTCGGGTTGCGGAACATATCCATCACACCGTGGTAGCAGATGCGGTCGCCGCTGCCAAATTCCCGGTGGGTGTTGTAATCGGCCATGCACCAGCCAAAGCTGCCGGCCACACCCTGCTGCGCAATGGAATCGTTGATCCCGGCGGCATAGCGCAGAGCCTGCACCAGCCGGTGGGTCTCGTCGTCAAAGGGCTTGGTGGGCAGCTGCTGCCCGCCGAACTCGCTGATGAGGTAGCCCTTGCGGGGATCGGAAGTCACCGCGGCGCGGGCTTCACAGGCGGCACCGCGCCCACGGTAAGAGTAATCGTTGTAGGCGTAAACATCCTCCAGCAGCTGGCTCTTGCGGTGGTTCCGCGCGCCTGCCGTGGGACGGGTGGGGTCCAGCCGGTGGATGGCCTCGTTGGTGCGCTTATAAAACGCTTCGTCGTCGGCGCTGCCGTTCACACGGGCACCCCACAAAAAGATGCTGGGGTGGTTGCGGCACTGGCATACCATTTCGCGGCAGTTCTGCAAGGCCTGCGCCTTCCAGCTCTCGTCGCCGATGTACCGCCAGCCGGGCATCTCGGTGAACACCAGCAGGCCCAGCTCATCGCAGGCATCCAGAAACGCAGGGCTCTGGGGGGAATGGCTGGTGCGCACCGCGTTGCAGCCAAGGTCTTTTTTCAGGATCTGAGCATCCAGCCGCTGGATGCTGTCCGGCATGGCATAGCCCTGATAGGCGTAGCTCTGGTGGCGGTTCAGGCCCCGCAACTCCACGCGCTGACCGTTCAGGTACAGCCCGCCTGCCACGAACTGCACGGTGCGGAAGCCGAAGCGGATGGTCTTTTCGTCCAGCACACGGTCCGGCAGACCGGCAGAGCCGGGGCGGATCAGCTGTACGGTGAGGGTGTACAGGGTGGGATGCTCGATGCTCCACGGGTGCACACCGTTCAGCACGCCGGTGATGGGCAGGGAAAGCTCGCCGCTGTAGGCGGCGCGGCTGCCGGAAGGGCTGCGGATCTCGGCCTGCAGTGTGCAGCCCACCGTCTCACCCACGGTGGAGGTATAGATGCGGAAATCGCCCTCGGCCTTTGCCTCGATGAACACATCCCGCAGGTAAGCGGGCTCCTTGATGTCCAGACTGACGGCACGGTAGATGCCGCCGTAGGTCAGGTGATCGATCTGCCCGCCAAAGGGAGGAATGTTCAGATCCTCGCGGCTGTCGCAGCGCACAGCCACCACGTTTTTCTGACCCAGATGCAAAGCGCTGGTCAGATCTACCGTGAAGGCGGTGTAGCCGCAGGCGTGGTGGAACAGCCGCCGCCCGTTGCAGAACACGGTCGCGTCATGGGCAACGGCACCAAAGGTGAGCAGAACAGTGCGGCCTGCCCACTCTCTGGGTGCAAAAAACTCCCGCCGGTAGCCGCACAGGCACTGGTATTCATTTTCGTTGCAGTAATTGTAGGGCAGCACCCGCACAGTGTGGGGGATGCGCACCGGTTCCAGTTCCAGTCCGCACTCCGGCCGCACCAGTGCCGGGTCGAACCGGGGCGTGAACAGCCAGCCTTCGTTCCAATCGTAGTGTTCCATACAAGGGTCTCCATCCTGCTAAAATCACGTTGCATCTTATAGTAACACAAACTTATGAACGAAAAAAGAAGCGGAAGGCGCTTTGAAAAAGGTTTTTTGCTGTTTTTGGCACGAAATGGCGTGGACTGCAAAGAAAAAGAGGCTCAGAGCAGCTTACGGACTGTTCTGAGCCTCTGGATCAGAAATTGATTTTCCGCTCAGCGGATAAAATTGGTCATGGGGCGCTTGGGGTTCTGCGGGTGTTCAAAGCCTGCGGCCCTGCCTGCTTCGATGCAGTGCAGCAGCCATGCCATGTTGCGGCCCAGCTCCTGCATTACAGCGCAGCCCTCGGCATCCTGCAGCACCTGCTCGGCATTGGAGCCGTGCACCATGGCCCAGTAGGAGCCGTTCACCAGCGGCATGTGGAAGAACTGCGGGTACTTTACCAGCTGGTCCAGCGTGGTGGTGGTGCCGGCGCGGCGTGCCGAGCAGCAGATGGCGGCGGGCTTGTAGGCCAGATATCTGCCGCCCGCGTAGGCAAGGCGGTCCATGAAGCTGGTCATGTTGCCGGATGCGGATGCATAGTGCACCGGGCTGCCGAACACGAAGCCATCGGCAGTTTTGGCCTTCTCGATGGCCTCGTTGACCACGCCGCCAAACACGCAGCCGTTGCCTGCGGCACAGCCGCCGCAGCCGATGCAGCCGCCCACGGGTTTGCCGCCGACATGCAGGATCTCGGTGTCCACACCGGCATCGTTCAGTTCCTTTGCAATGAGCGAAAGGGCGGTATAGGTGCAGCCTTTTTCGTGCGGGCTGCCGTTGATGAGCAGAACTTTCATGGGAATACTCTCCTTTTATGCCAGAATGCGCCGCAAAAGCCCGGCGCTGCCGGTTTTATTGTAGCACAAACCGCCAGACGGCGCAACGCGCGGCCCTTGACAAGAATATGCAGTTGGGTGATAATAAAGTGATACAAAAAACGTGTTTGCAGCCACATCTTCCGGCTGCAAGGAGGAGGAAAGAGAACATGCGCGTGATCGCAGGAGAAGCCCGGGGCCGCAGTCTGGAGGCCCTGCCGGGGACCGACGTGACCCGGCCCACCCTTTCGCAGGTAAAGGAGGCGATGTTCAGCATCGTCCAGTTCGACCTGCCCGGCGCACGGGTGCTGGACCTGTATGCGGGCAGCGGCCAGCTTGGCATTGAAGCACTGAGCCGCGGCGCGGTGCGCTGCGTGTTTCTGGACGAGAACCGCGAGGCGGTGAACATCATCATGCGCAACTGCAAGGCCTGCGGCGTGTTCGACCGCAGCCGCGTCAATATCGGCGAGGCTGCGCGGTATCTTTCCGCCTGCCGCGAGCAGTTCGACATCGTACTGCTGGACCCGCCCTTCCGCAATGGTACACTGGAAAAGATCCTGCCTGCGGTGGATAAATGCACCGCGCCCGGCGGCATCGTGCTGTGCGAGAGCGAGACCGGCATCGTGCTGCCGGCCGAGGCTGGTGGCCTGACCCTGAAAAAACAGTACAAGTACGGCAGGGTGCTGCTGTGGAAATACACAAAGCCCATGCAGAACACAGACCCTGCCGAGAACGAACCGAAGGGAGAAGCACTATGAACGTGAACGAACTTTTGGATACCATTGAGGATGCACTGGAGGAAGGTGCCAATGTGCCCCTTTCCGGCGGCAAAAAGATCGTGGATGTGGAGCAGATCCGGGATTATCTGGACGAGATCCGCGCAAACCTGCCCGGCGAGCTGCGGCAGGCCCAGCAGATCGTGAACGACCGCGCTCAGATCGTGGAGACGGCCAACGCACAGGCGCAGGCCATTGTGAAAAAGGCTGAGGAGCGGGCGCGCATTCTGGTGAGCGAAGCCGAGATCGTGAAGGCTGCACAGCAGCGCGCCGGGGAAATCACCACTGCAGCCCAGAACGAGGCCCGCACCCTGCGCCAGACCGTGACCGACTATTGCGACAACATGCTCAAGAACACCGAGGAAACAATGGTGGAAAATGCGGCACAGGTAAAGAACGTGCGCGCAAATCTGCGCCAGAACGCCAAGAAAAACGGCTGAAGACAGCCTTTTTCACACACAAATTACACATACGGCAAAAACCAAAGTTCCTGCAGGCAGAAATGACGGCCGACAGGGACTTTTTTTGTTGCATTTTGCGGCAAAAACGGGAGCACAAACCCTTGCAATCAGGGGCCTGATTTGTTAAAATAAAACTGTGTTATCGGGTAAAAGTGTGCGCTGTGTGCACAGTGCCCGGAACACGGAAAGCTTATGAACTGAGAAAGGAGGCCGCAGCGATGGAACTTGAAACACAAGCAGCCTTTGACCCGGCCTCGTTTGAGCATATCCCCGTTCTGCTGAACGAGTGTCTGGAGGGTCTTTCCATTGATCCGGCCGGCACCTACCTTGACGGCACTGCAGGCGGCGCGGGACATTCCCGCCAGATCGCCTTGCGGCTGGATGCAGAAAAGGGCGGCAGGCTGATCTCGCTGGATCAGGACCCGGACGCGGTGCAGACCGCGCGTGCCCGCCTTGCGGGCCTGCCTGCCACGGTGGTGCAGATCAACTTCCGCTATGCCGGACAAGCTCTGGAAAGCCTTGGCATCGACAAGGTCAACGGCGCGCTGCTGGATCTGGGCGTTTCCAGCCATCAGCTGGACGATGCGGCCCGCGGCTTTTCCTACCGTGCGGATGCACCGCTGGACATGCGGATGAGCCAGCAGGGCGAAACGGCAGCGGACCTTGTGAACACCGAGAGCCGCGAAGAGCTGGCACGCATTCTGCGGGATTACGGCGAAGAACCTTTCGCATGGCAGATCGCGGGCAGGATCGTGGAGGCAAGGGAGAATTCTCCCATCGAAACGACTCTGCAGCTGGCAGACATCGTGGCCAGCGCCATGCCCCCGGCGGAACGCCGCAAAAACAAGAACCCTTCCCGCCGCACCTTTCAGGCGCTGCGCATTGCAGTGAACCATGAACTGGATGCGCTGGAAGAAGGCTTGGATACCATTTTTGATCACCTTGCGCCGGGCGGCCGGCTGTGCGTGATCACCTTCCACTCGCTGGAGGACCGGCTGGTGAAGAACAAATTCCGCCGCTGGTCCACCGCGTGCACCTGCCCGCCGGAGTTTCCGGTGTGCGTATGCGGCGGCAAAGCCAAAGCGAAGCTGATCACCCGCAAACCCATTGAAGCAAACAGTCAGGAATTGGAAGAGAACCGGCGCAGCCGGTCCGCCCACCTGAGAGTTTTGGAAAAATGCTGAACGGCAGAAGCCGTTGTGTGAGGAGGAGAGCAAACCATGGGTCAGGCAGCATATGATTATAACGCGGTACGCCGCAGAAAAGCCCCGCAGACACAGCGCAAGGCAGATCTGCGGGTAGCAAAGGGCGGCAAGCGTCGGCTTTCGCCGCTGCAGGCAGCGGTGCACAACGCCATGCATCTGGTAGCAGCAGCACTGCTGGTGGGGTTTGCCATCAGCCTGCTGTGGAGCGAGTCCAAGCTGGTGGAGCTGAACGACCAGATTCAGGACGCAAAGGCTCAGCTGGTCAGTGAGCAGAGCCAGTATACTTACTATAACAGCACCCTGAACAGCAAGACCAACATCACCAGCGTGGAAGAGACGGCCGGCAGGCTGGGCCTGATGAAAATTGATCAGAGCCAGATCACCTACATCCGTTTGGGCGAGAGCGACACGCTGGAGCGCACCCAGTCCGCTGTGCGGCAGTGGACCGACTTTATCTACAACGGTGCCGTGAACATTCTTGGCACTGTAAAGTGAACCAAATACGGGAAAGCGTGCGGCAGCGCACGCTTTTTCGGTTTATACACCCTGTTTGCAGGGCAGTTCCAAATTTGACAAAAGCGCGGCAGAAGGCAGCAAATGCCCGCTGCCGCAGGAGCATACCATGTGGAAATTCTTCCGAAAATTCATCAAAAAAATAAAAGGCCCCTGGCCGGAAACCAGCACCGGTGCCCGCATGAACCCCAGAACCAGTCTGATCTGCGGCGGTCTGGCCCTTGTGGTCATGGGCCTTGCTGCGGCCCGTGTGACCTACAGCCTGTATGATATCCAGATCAAAAACGGGGACACCTACCGCCAGCTGGCCGCAAAGCAGCAGCTACTGGATACCACCATCAAGGCCACCCGCGGCGAGATCTACGATACCTCCGGCATCACGCTGGCCTCCACCAGCGTGGTGTGGACCATCTGGGCCGACCCGGACAACAGCAAAATCTTATATACCACCACCGGCAAGGATGAGGAGGCGGCGCGCACGCTGGACACGGCCATGTGCGCCGAGGTCAGCCGGGAACTGACCCTGCGCCTGCTTTCCGGCGACGGCGAAAGTCTGGACGCGGTGGACACTTCCTCGGAAGCGTACCAGACCCAGTACCAGAAGGTTTACGATGCACTTTCCAAGACGGACACCAAGTATCAGGTGCTGGCCACCAAGGTGAACAACGCTGTCAAGCTGTCCATCGAATCCTACGTTTCCCAGTTCAACAAGGCACACAAGCGTGCCACTGAGACCTCCCGCAAGGGCAACATCTCGGTCGGCAGCGAGAAGAGCTTCCAGCGCAATTACCCCTACGGAGCGTTTGCAGCGGCAGTGCTGGGCTTTACCGATGCGGACGGCATTGGTACTTACGGTCTGGAAAAATCCTATCAGTCCACGCTGGCCGGTGTGGATGGCCGCACCATTACCCAGCGCAATGCCTACGGCAACGCCATTGCGGACGAGAATGCCACCACCTTTGCAGCCAAGGATGGCTCCAATCTGGTGCTTTCGCTGGATGTGAATGTGCAGGAGATCGTGGAACGGTATCTGAACGAAGCCATTGCAGCCAACACGGTGGAGAACCGCGGCTGCGCCATCGTGATGAACGTCAAGACCGGTGCCATCCTTGCCATGGCTTCCAAGCCGGATTTTGACCCCAACGACCCGCTGGACTACAGCGCAAATCTGGATTACCTCAACGAGCTGGTGCGCGCTGAGCCGGAGCTGTACGGCATCTACAAAAAGGATGAGAACGGCAACGAGCTGAAGGACGCAAACGGCAACCGCATTCTGGACGAGGAGGGCGATTACTCCGGCTACTTCCGCGATATCCAGTGGAAAAACAAGGCTATCACCGAGTTGTACTACCCCGGCAGTGTGTTCAAGGTGATCACCTCGGCCATGGGCGTGGACTCCGGCCTTGCAAACATCAACACCACCTTTACCTGCGCCGGTGCTTACGGCGTGGCAAAGGAGACCTACCACTGCGCAGGCCACAAAGCCCACGGCACCATCACACTGGCCGAAGCTCTGCGTCAGAGCTGCAATATCTACTATATCCAGCTGGGCCAGCGCGTTGGCTCCCAGACCTTCTATAACTACTTCGATGCCTTTGGCTTTACCAGCCGCACCGGCGTGGACCTGCCCAGTGAGACGGGCTTCATGCAGTATTATAAGGCCAACCAGCTGGGCGAAGTGCAGCTGGCTTCCTCGGCCTTTGGTCAGGCAATGGCCATCACCCCGCTGCAGATGTGCACCGCTGTGGCCGCAGCCGTCAACGGCGGCTATCTGGTCACGCCCCATGTGGTGGATAAGATCACCGATGCAAATGGCAACGTGATCGAGGAGATCGGTGCCAATGTGCGCCGTCAGGTCATCAGCGAGAGCACCAGCAATGTGATCCGCCAGTTCATGGAATATGAGGTGGGCGCCGGTACCGGCGGCGGCAAGTATGCCTATGTGTCCGGCTACCGTATCGGCGGCAAGTCCGGCACTTCCGAACAGTTGAACATGGACCGCCGCGCTGATGGCGACTACAAGAAGGTGGCATCCTTTGCCGCTGTCCTGCCCGCCGACGACCCGGAGATCATCGTCTATGTGATGCTGGATGACCCCAACAACGCCAGAACGGACTACTCGTCCCTGCTGGCAGCGCCCGTTGTGGGCAACATCATCAGCGAGATCGCACCTTACCTTGGCATTGCCACCGACGGCGAGGATCGCAGCCAGACTGTGGTCACTGTGCCGAATCTGGTGGGCACCGAGTGGAGCAGTGCGCAGGTGCAGCTGAACATCAAGGGCCTCAGGCATCAGCTGGCCGAAAGCACCACCAGTCAGGCGGCAGCAGCTGTCACCTACCAGTATCCGCACGCGGGTGCAAAGGTGGCCTACGGCACCACCGTGTACCTGTATACCGATACCTATGAGGGCAGCCATACCGATGTGCCGGATGTGACCGGCAAGAGCGCGGACTTTGCCCGCCAGATGCTGTCTGCCGCCGGATTGAACTGTGTGGTGGAGGGCAATGCGAACGGCACCGTGCAGGCCCAGAGTGCAGACCCCGGTTCCAGTGTGCAGCGCGGCACCGTCGTGACCATTACCTGTGGATAAGAGAGAGTATCCTGTGATCCTGAATAAACAGAGAGGGGACATGAACAATGGAAAAAATTTCTGCAAGCAAGCTTCTGGCAGGGCTGGTGCCCGCAGACTTCATCCGGGAAGAGGTGCAGGTGGAACTGGTGACCACCGACAGCCGCGAGGTGCGGCCCGGCTGCATTTTTGTAGCGTTCCCGGGTGAAAAATTTGACGGCCACGATTTTGCGGCCAAAGCACTGGAGAACGGTGCTGTTTATGTGGTGGTGAACCACCCGGTGGAGGGCGTGCCTGCGGAAAAGGCCATCCTCTGCCCGGACAGCTACCACGCCATGATGGTGATGGGTGCGAACTACCGCAGCCAGTATCACCCCAAGATGGTGGGTGTGACCGGCAGCGTGGGCAAGACCACCACCAAGCAGATGACCTACGCCGCCCTTGCAGGCTTTGGCGAGACCATCAAGACCGAGGGCAACCAGAACAATGAACTGGGCATGCCCCGCACCCTGATGCGGCTGGAAAGCAGCACTGAGTATGCCGTGATCGAGATGGGCATGAGCCATGCGGGCGAGATCGACCGTCTGGCCCGGGCCGCACGCCCGGATGTGGGCATCATTACCTGCATCGGTGTGTCCCACATCGGCAATCTGGGGAGTCAGGAGAACATCTGCAAGGCAAAGCTGGAGATCTGCAACGGCCTGCCGGAGGGTGCACCGCTGGTGCTGAACTATGATGATAAGTTCCTGCGCGCCGCAAAGCTGCCCGCCCACGTGAAGCCGGTATGGTTCAGTCTGGCAGATGAGAACGCTGATGTGTGTGCACTGTCCATCCGGCAGGAAGAGGACGGCATGAGCTTTGTGCTGGAAGATCAGGAAGAGGGCACCTTTGTGGTCAAGATCCCGGCCATGGGCAAGCACAATGTGGCAAACGCTCTGGCTGCCTACTGCGCCGCCACCCGCTTGGGCTGCGACCCGCGCGGTGTCATCAAGGGGCTTTCCAATTTTGAGCAGACCGGCCGTCGCCAGAAGGTGGTGCACAGCAAGGGCGTTACCGTCATTGAGGATTGCTACAATGCAAACCCCGACAGCATGAAGGCCGCGCTTGCCATGTTCAAGGAATTCCCCTGCAAGCGCCGCTTTGCCCTGCTGGGCGATATGCTGGAGCTGGGCGAGCTGTCCCGCGAAGCTCACGAGGAGCTGGGCCGTCTGGCTGCGGAGAGTGATCTGTACTGCCTTGTGACCTACGGCGAAAACGCAAAGCGCACGGCTGTGGTGGCTGCAGCCAAGGGGGTCAAGACCCTCCATGCCAACAACTACCGCGAGGCAGCGGATGCTCTGCTGAACCGGATAGAGCCGGGCGATGCCCTGCTGGTGAAGGCAAGCCGCGGCATGGCGCTGGAAAAAGTGCTGGAAATTTTCTACGCAGAGCAGAAAGATGCCGAAGAATAACCCTTTGGCATGAATTTGGAGATTGAAAAATGATTCGTTTCGCCTTGGTCGTCGCGTCGGTGCTGGGTTTTGTGCTGACTGCGGCGCTCGGCAATATGATGGTGCCGCTTCTGCGGGAGCTGCAGCGTGCGGCACGCGGCACACAGCCGGACAGCGATGCCCCGGACAGCCCGGTGCCTACCATGGGCGGGCTGTGCCTGATGGTGGGCACCCTTGCCGCTGTGGGCGTGGGCTGGCTGGCCGCATGTGCTGCACAGCCTTCCCTGCTTGGCAGCGACCGGCAGATGACCTCCCGCCTGCTCATTGCACTGCTGGGGTCGCTGGCCTTTGGCGCAGTGGGGCTGGCCGATGATCTGGCCCGCATCCGCAGCCGCTACCCGGACGGTTTGGGCCTTGGCCTGCGCCGCACACAGCGCCTTGCACTGGAATGCATCGCTGCAGCGCTGGTGCTGGGCCTGCTGGCACTGAACGGGTGCTTGCCCACAGGGCTGATCCTGCCGGGAGCAGGCTATGTGGAATGTGCGCTGGCACCGCTGCTGTGGGCTGTGCTGCTGGTGGCGATGGCCGAGGCGGCCCGCGTGGCCGACGGCGCCGACGGCACGGTGTGCGGCGCGGCCTTTGCGGCCATGCTGGGCCTGATGATGCTGGAAACGCAGCTGGGCTGGTTCCCGCTGGCAGTATTCCCGGCGGCACTGGCCGGTGCACTGATGGCCTTTCTGCTGTGGGATTTTCCACCGGCAAAGCTGCACCCCGGCCGGTGCGGCTGCTTGTATGCAGCGGGAGCCATTGGCTGCATTCCGCTGTGCATTGGCTACGCAGAGCTGAGCATCCCGCTGGCACTGCCCTTCTGGGTGGAGGGCGGCATGGTGCTGCTGCAGGTCCTGTTCTGCCGCTGGAAGGGCAGGCCGCTGTTTGCGGCGGCACCGCTGCACCGCTGGCTGGAAAAGCGCGGCATGAGTGCAGTGAATATTTTTTACAGCCTGTGCGCACTGAGCGTGTGCGGGCTGGCGCTGGCCGTGTGTCTGGCACGCTGGGCCTGAGCGCCTGATTCTGAGAATAAGGGGGCGTGGCAATGGCAGCCACCCGCAGACAACACAAAAACCAAAAAGAAAGTGCATGGGTGCCGCCGCTGCAGCGGGATCCGGGACCGTGGAACCGGCTGCTGCTCAACTGGCTGGCAACGCTGGCCATTATCATGGTGTTCGGCCTTGTAATGCTGTACAGCGCAAGCTACACCACCGGCTACCTGCGCATGGGCGACAGCCTGCACTACATCAAGCAGCAGGCTATCTGCATGGCCATTGGCATTGGCTGTATGGTAGTCATGAGCTATGTGGATCACCGCTTCCTGCGCTGGGCGAGCAAGCCGCTGTACTGGGTGGTGCTGGCCATGCTGGCCGTCACGCTGACCTTTGCACCGCTGAACGGCTGCCGCCGCTGGATCCGTCTGGGCGGTCTGACTCTGCAAACCTCTGAGGTGGCAAAGTTTGAGATGATCCTGCTCTCGTCCCATCTGGCGGCAAGTGCGCCGCAGATCGGCCGGTTCAGCCCGTCGCTGAGAGAAAAAATCAAGCCAAAGGATTGGTTGTTCATCCGCATCGTAAGGCAGCTGATCGTGCCGGTGCTGCCGCTGGTGCCGGTGGTGCTGCTGCTGTTTTTAGAGCCGCACATGTCCGGTATCCTGCTGACCACCGCCATCGTGGGCACCATCCTCATGCTGACCGGCTGCGGCGGTGTATTGACATGGTGCGGGGCCGCAGCGGCGGCTCTGCTGCTGAAACCGGCCCTGACGCTGGTGGAATCCATTGGCTATCTGCAGGACCGCCTGAACACATGGTCCGATGATCTGGAAGCGCTGAACGACCAGACCAAGCAGAGCTTGTACGCCATCGGCTCCGGCGGACTGAAGGGCCTTGGCCTTGGCAACAGCGTGGAAAAGCAGCTCTGGCTGCCGGAAAGCACCAACGACTTCATCTTCAGTGTGGTGTGCGAAGAGTTGGGCTTCATCGGTGCGGTGCTCATCATCGTGCTGTTCATACTGCTCATAGCGCAGGGCCTGATGATCGCCTATAAGGCCGAGAACCAGTTCTGCACCATGGTGGGAATTGGCATTATGGCGCAGATCGCCTGGCAGGTGTTCTGCAACATCGCCGTGGTCACCAACACCATCCCGAATACCGGCATCAGCCTTCCGTTTTTCTCGTCCGGCGGCACCAGTCTGATCTTGCTGCTGGCAGAAATGGGCGTGATGGTGAACATTGGGCGCAACGGAGAGCGGGCGGCGCAGCAGAGGGCGGCGGCCCACGCACAGCGGCAGGCTGCAAAGGCTCAGCGTGATGCGGAGCTGAAGGACCGTACCATCAATCTGGACGATGCCCGCCGTGCACGCAATGAACTGTAACGACTGTTTTGAGGGCTCAGGCCAGTGGGGAGCTCCCCGATGACCTGCCCAGATGCACTAATAATAGAGGAGAAATCGTCATGCGAGTTCTGATCGCTGCCGGCGGCACTGCCGGCCATATCAACCCGGCACTTGCCATTGCAGGTGCTATCAAAAAGGCAGACCCTTCTGCCGAGATCCACTTTGCCGGCCGCAAGGAGGGCATGGAGTATCGTCTGGTAGGACAGGCGGGCTATCCCTTCCACCATATCGAGATCACCGGTTTCCAGCGCAGGCTGTCGCTGAACAACATCAAGCGCAACATCGTTACGCTGTGGAATCTGGCCCTCTCTGGCCCCAAGGCAAAGGCCATTATGAAGGAGGTCAAACCCGATCTTGTGATCGGCTGCGGCGGCTATGTGTCCGGCCCGGTGGTGCGCTGTGCCGCCAAAATGGGCATCCACACCGCCATTCATGAGCAGAACGCCTTCCCCGGCGTGACCAACAAGCTGCTGGCACCGGATGTGGATCTCGTGTTTGCCGCCGTGCCTGCTGCTGTGGAAAAGCTGGGCGCACCTGATAAGACCATCGTGGTGGGCAATCCGGTGCGCCCGGAGGTGTTCACCAAGGCAAAGGACCGCGATGCCATCCGCGCTGAGCTGGGCGCGGGCGACCGCACGGTGATCCTTTCCTTCGGCGGCAGCCTTGGCGCACGCCGCGTCAACGAGGTGGTGGCCGACCTGTGTGCATGGGAACAGCACGAGAAGAAGCCGGTGCTGCATCTCCACGCTACCGGCCAGTACGGTGTGCAGCTGTTCAAGGATCTGGAAAAGGAAAAGAACTTCGCGGAGGGCGACGGCCTTGTGGTGAAGGAATACATCAACAATATGCCGGAACTGCTGGCTGCGGCAGACCTTGTCATCAGCCGCGCCGGTGCGCTGACGCTGGCCGAGCTGGAAGCTGTTGGCCGTGCAGCCGTGCTCATCCCCAGCCCCAATGTGGCTGAGAACCACCAGTACTTCAATGCCATGGAACTGCAGAAGGCCGATGCCGCTGTGGTGATCGAGGAAAAAGACCTGACCGGCGAAAAGCTGGTGAGCACGGTGTCCGACATGCTGGCACAGCCCGGCAAGCTGGCTGAGATGGGCAAAAATGCCCGCAGCCTGTCGGTGGATGACAGCCTTGACCGTATTGCAGACGCTCTGATGAAACTGGTGCAGAAGTAAAACAAAACCTAAACCGGAAAGGAGGTGTGCGCCATGCAGCAATACCGCAATAACAGAAACAACGGCAATATCTACGACCTGCGGAAAGACCTGCAGCATACTCCGCCGCCTTCACAACAAAAAGGATCTTCCGGCAGTGCGGACGGGCGCTATGGCTTCAACGGGGAACCGCTGAGCTTTGCGCCGGACCGCACCGCCAATGGTACGGTGCGCCGCACCCGTACCGATAACAGCATCGAGTTCCCTTCGCAGCCGCGCCGCACCGAACAGAGCGGCACCCGGCGCACCAGCGGCCAGAACCGGAACCGTACCGCGCAGCGAAGCCGCACGGCCCAGCCGGAACAGCGTGCATCCGGCACGGCCCGCAAGCCGCAGCAGCGCCGTTCACAGGGGCAGAAGCCGCGCAAGACAGCGGCTCAGGCAGCGCAGCAGCGCTACAAAAACCAGCGTCTGCGCCCGGCACAACAGCAGCCACGCGACCCGGTACAGCGGGAAAAACGCAAGAAGCGCCGCCTGACCCGCGCTGCACTGAAGCGGCGGCGGATGCTGCGGCGGCTGATGGCCTTTGTGACCCTGCTGGCCGTGATCGCCGCCGGTGTTTACCTGACCATGACCATGCTGTTTAAGATCGGTACCATTCAGGTGCAGACGGCGGACGGCACCGTGGTGCAGGAGGTGGGCGGCTATTCCAGCAGCCAGATCCTGCAGGCACTGGGTGTGCAGACCGAAGAGAACATTTTCAGCTTTGACCCCGCCGCCAAGGAAGCGGAACTGGAAAAGCAGTTCCCGCTGCTGGAATCCATCAGGGTGGTTCGGGATTACCCCAACACGGTGGTGGTGCAGGTGACCGAGGCGGTGCCTACCTATGCCATGCAGACGAAGAGCGGCTGGCTGACCCTCTCGAATCAGTTCAAGATCCTGGCCTGCGAGTCTGCCCAGCCGGAAGAACTCAAGACCCTATACGGCGGCGAGCCGGTGTCGGTGACACCCGGCGACCAGCTGACCTTTGCAGCGCAGGCAGACCCGGCGGCATCGGATGCATCCGGTTCGGCAGCAGATTCGGCAGCAGCTTCGGCAGCAGCTTCGGCAGCGGTGCAGACGGACGACCGTCTGGATGCACTGAATGAGCTGCAGGCAAAGCTGGAAGAGTATGGGATGCTGGACGATGTGACCCGCATGGAATTTGCGGACACCGACCAGATGGCATTTTTGTATCAGGATCGTGTCAGTGTGCTTCTGGGGACACGGAACGATCTGGATTATAAGCTGGACCGCGCACGCTATGTGCTGACCAATGCCGACGGCAAGGGTTGTGCCCCTACCGACACCGGCAGACTGGATTTCAGCCATGTCAGCGCGGGCAGCACCCGTAAAATTTACTTTGCACAGGGCCAGCCGACCCTGCCCTCCGGTTATGTTGTGCCGGAAAAGACCGTGCCGGAAGAGCCTGACACCTCTGCTGCCGAGGATACTGCGGCAGACGGTGCAGAGGATGCCGCTGCGGCTCAGCCTGCGGACGATACGGCGGCAGCTGCGGAAGAAACACCGCTGACCGAGCCCGCCCGCATGACCGCAAATAACGAAGAAAACCCCATGTGACAAAATGTTTTGAGGAGCGTGTGCAGTATGAAACTGGAACAGTTACTGGAAGGCGTGCCCTTTACCCTTGCGCAGGGCAGTCTGGACACCGAGATCTCGGATATCATCTACGACAGCCGCAAGGCGGCACCGGGCCTTTTGTTCGTGTGCATCGTGGGCACCCAGCGTGACAGCCATGAGTTTGCCGCCGACTGTGCGGCAAAGGGTGTCAGCGCACTGGTCATCCAGCACGACATCGACCTTTCCGCCATGCCGGGCGTGACCGTGGTCAAGGTGGAAAGCAGCCGCTATGCCATGGCCCTGATGAGCGCGAACCTTTTTGGCAACCCGTCCCGCAAGATGACCATGATCGGTGTGACCGGCACCAAGGGCAAGACCACTACCACCCACATGATCAAGAGCGTGCTGGAAGCTGCAGGCCGCAAGGTGGGCATGATCGGCACCAACGGCATTTATTATATGGGCCGCCACAAGGAAACTGCCAACACCACCCCAGAAAGCTACGAACTGCAAAAGACCTTTCGGGAGTTTCTGGACGCAGGCTGCGACACCGCGCTGATGGAGGTTTCCAGCCAGGGCCTGATGATGGACCGCGTGGCCGGTGTGCACTACAATGTGGGCGTGTTCACCAACCTTTCGCCGGATCACATCGGCCCCGGCGAGCACAAGACCTTTGAGGAGTACCGCAGCTGGAAGGGCCAGCTGTTCAAGCGCTGCGACGTGGGCGTGGTGAACATTGACGATGAGAATACCGAAGCACTTCTGGAAGGCCACACCTGCCGCCTTGTCACCTATGGCCGCGCTGAGCAGGCGGACTACCGCGAGACCGGCTTTGAACTGCTGCGCACCCACGATTTTCTGGGCGTGAAGTTCCATGTGACCGGCAAGGACGAGATGGATGTGAAGGTGAATATGCCCGGCGAGTTCAGCGTGTACAACGCGCTGGCAGCTCTGGCGGTGGGCAAGGTGCTGGGCCTGCCGGATCAGGCGATCCACGACGGCCTTGGCAAGTGCGTGGTCAAGGGCCGCGTGGAGCTGGTGCCCATCAGCAAGAAGTTCACCATCCTGCTGGACTACGCTCACAACGAGGTGTCCACCGAAAGCCTGCTCACCACTCTGCGGGCCTACAAGCCCCACCGTCTGGTGGTGGTGTTCGGCTGCGGCGGCAACCGCTCCAAGCTGCGCCGCTACGGCATGGGCGAGATCTGCGCCAAGATGGCCGATTTCTCCATCCTTACCGAGGACAACAACCGCTTTGAAAAGGTGGAGGACATCCTTGCCGATATCCGCGTGGGCATGAACAAGGGCAACCCGGACGCAAAGTTCGTGGAGATCCCCGACCGTCTGGATGCACTGCACTACGCAGTGGATCACGCGCAGGAGGGCGACCTGATCGCCGTCATTGGCAAGGGCCACGAGACCTACCGTGACCGCGAGGGTGTCAAGACCCCGTTCCTGGAGCGGGAGCTGCTGGAAGAGTATGCACAGCAGATCGGGCTGGAATAACAGATAAAAAATAACGCCGTGTCGAATGTTCAGACACGGCGTTATTTTTTGCGGTAATTATGCTTTCAGCTGCGGAGCCTTGTTCTCCGGCAGGAGATTGGTCATGCTCTTCAGGCTGATGCCGATGGTGGAGAGATTATGCAGCATGGCAGAGGAGGCCGGCTGCAGGATGCCCAGAGCACCCAGTGCGATGAGGGCCGAGTTGAAGGTGAGCACGAAGCGGTAGTTTGCGTGCACGCGCTTTTGCAGAGAGTTGGCGATGGCCTTGAGGGCCACCAGCTCCTCCAGACTGTCGGCTTTGATGGTCACGTCTGCAATCTCGCGGGCGATGGCAGCACCGGAGTTGATGGCAATGCCAATGTCGGCAGCGGACAGGGCGGGGGAGTCGTTGATGCCGTCACCGATCATCACCACGGTGTGGCCCTCGGCCTTGGCCTGCTGGACGAAGTTTGCCTTGTCCTCGGGCAGCACCTCGGCAAAGAAGCGGTCCACGCCCACCTGCTTTGCAATGGCGGCAGCGGTGCGCTCGCTGTCGCCGGTCATCATGACGGTGTTCCGGATGCCCAGCGCACGCAGGCCGTTCAGCACAGCGGCAGCTTCCGGGCGCAGCGGGTCGGAAATGCAGATGACGCCCACCAGCTGCCCGCTGGCTGCCATGTACAGGTGCGAATACGCGGGCTTGAGGGCATCGAACTTCTGCTGCTCGGCTGTGGGGATGGTACACTTTTCATCCTCAAAGACGAAGTGGTGGCTGCCGATGACCACCCGTTCGCCACCTACGCGGCTTGCAATGCCGTGGGCCACGATGTACTCCACCTCGGAGTGCATCTCCTCATGGGAAATGCCGCGCTCTTTGGCGGCACGCACCACGGCGTTGGCCATGGAATGGGGGAAGTGCTCTTCCAGACAGGCGGCCAGCTGTAGAACTTCGCGCTCGTTACAGCCGGAGAAGGGCACGACCTCCACTACCTGCGGGGTGGCACGGGTGAGGGTGCCGGTCTTGTCGAACACGATAGTGTCGGCCTGAGACAGCGCTTCCAGATACTTGCCGCCCTTGACGGTGATGTGGTAGCTGCCGCACTCGCGCATGGCGGAAAGCACGGCCAGCGGCATGGAGAGCTTGAGCGCGCAGGAGAAATCTACCATCAGGCAGGAGATGGCGCGGGTGGCGTTGCGGGTGAGCAGATAGGTGACCACCGTTGCGCCCAGACACCATGGCACCAGCTTGTCGGCCAGCACCAGCGCACGGTTCTCGGTGCTGGACTTGAGCTTTTCGGATTCCTCGATCATGGCCACGATCTTGTCGTAGCGGTTGGAACCGCCCTCGGCCTTGGCGATAAAGACGCACTCGCCCTCCTCCACAACGGTGCCGGCATAGAGGGTGGAGCCCTCTGCCTTGCGCACCGGCATGGCTTCGCCGGTCAGGGCAGCCTGATTCACCATGGCTTCGCCTTCCAGCACGGTGCCGTCCAGCGGGATCATGTTGCCGCTGCGCACGACCACCTCATCGCCGGAGCGTACTTTGGTCAGAGGCACCAGCACTTCGGTGCCTTGGCTGCGCACCCACACCTTGTCCACGTTCAGGGCCATGCTGCGGGCCAGATCGTCCAGACTCTTCTTGCGGGTCCACTCTTCCAGCAGAGAACCCAGATTCAGCAGGAACATGACAGAACCGGCGGTGCCAAAGTCGCCGCGCAGCAGCGAGACGCCGATGGACAAAGCGTCCAGCACCTCCACTTCCAGCCTGCGGCTCAGCACGCAGCGCACACCCTTCCAGAGAAAGCGGATGGAGCGGAAGGCGGTGTAGGCAGCGTCAAGGGGTGCGGGCAGGAACAGCTTGCGCAGGCAGCGGCCTGCCACCAAATCGAACATTTTATCCTGATATTCCCGGTTCAGCCTGCGGCTGTCGGCGGAAGTGACCAAAGCGTCATACTCGGCCACATCGAACTTGTAGCCCGCCAGTACAGCGATGGCGGCAGTGCGCTTGCCGGTATAGGTAATGACCACATCGCCGGTGCGCTCGTAAACGGCGGCATGGATGATGGCATCTTTGTGGTTCAGATATGCTTCCAGCACATCGGCACGGTGCAAAGTTATGCGGACTTTTTCCACATGCACGCGCATCCGGCCTTTGCCTTCATGCAGAATGGTACATTTCATATATCAAATATCCTTCTCTATCTTTTTGCCGCAGCGTCAGGCTGCTATACCCTGCACGCCTGCGGCCCCACTCTCACAAAAAAGAGCCGCCCGAAGGCGGCTCGAAAGCCACGTTGGGGCTTTCAGTGCTTTACGAACCGAAAATTACTCAGCGGTCTCTTCGGTGGTCTCCTCGGCGGCATCCTCGATCACAGCAGCCTCGGCTTCAACAGCACGAGCCTCGTTGATGGCCTTTGCATCGGCCAGAATGTCACCAGCCTGCTCCTGCACCTTGCTGACGGTCTCCATGGTGGAGTCCCTCATGCGCAGCACGGCAGCAGTGGTCTGGGTGTAGACCTTCTTGGCATCCTTGCTGGACAGCAGCTTGAAACCGGCAGAACCGAACAGAGTGCCGGCGGCGAACAGTGCGATCTTCTTGATATCCATAGTAACTTCCCTACCTTTTCTATTTCCTGTCAGAGGCCCTGCACCGCAGGACCTATAAGATGAATATACCGGCCCAAAAGCCGGAGAACAGGGTGGACATTTCCCTTCTGTCGAGCCTATTGTAGCACAGAATTTACCATTTTCAAGCTTTTTCTTGAATGTTAATACATGTAAACTTTTTACGATGTGTAGTTAGAAAAAGCTATCTCTAACGCGTTTTTTAAGACAAACTACAGCTTGTAAATGGAAACTAACCGGCAGATGGGACGAGAAAGAATTTCCAGCTTGTAAAAAATCCTGGTTTGGAAATGCAGGTTGCCGCCACGGCCCTTCTCTGTGAAAAAGCAACCCGGAAAAATCCGCAGATTTTTCCGGGTTGCTAAAATAAAAATCGTTTTCCGCTGAAGATGCCAAGAGCGACGCGGCGGGCATTTTAAACCGTTTTGCTTTACAGGATGCGCACCCGGATCACGGCGGGGATGGCAGCCAGCTTTTCGGCCAGCTTCTTGTCCACAGCACCGGTAGCATCCAGCATGGTGTAGGCCATGTTCTTTTTGCTCTTGTTCACCATGTTCTCGATGTTCAGGCCAGCTTCGGTGGTCAGGGCGGTGATCTGGCTGATCATGCCGGGCTCGTTTTTGTGGATGATGCAGATGCGCTTGCCGCCGGCGCGGGGCTGGTTGACCTCCGGCATGTTCACCGAGTGGATGATGTTGCCGTTCTTCAGGTAGTCGCTCAGCTCCTTTGCAGCCATCACGGCGCAGTTGTCCTCGGCTTCCGGGGTGGAAGCGCCCAGATGGGGGGTGCACACGATGCCGGGCTTGCCCAGAATGGCCTCAGACGGGAAGTCGGTCATGTAGCCGGACACCTTGCCGGTCTCCATGGCTTCCAGCAGGGCTTCGGTGTTGACCAGTTCGCCGCGGGCATAGTTCAGGATCTTCACGCCGTCCTTGCACAGGGCAAGGGTCTGGACGTTGATGGTGTCCTTGGTGGTGGGCAGGTAGGGCACATGGATGGTGATGTAGTCGCACAGGGGCAGCATGTCGTTCAGGTTCACGCAGTGGCGTACCTGACTGCTCAGGTTCCATGCGGCATCAATGGAGATGTAGGGGTCGTAGCCGTAGACCTCCATGCCCAGCTCAATGGCGCAGTTGGCCACGCGGGAGCCGATGGCACCCAGACCGATGACACCCAGCGTCTTGCCCTTGATCTCGTTGCCCACGAACTGCTTCTTGCCCTTTTCCACGGTCTTTGCCATGGCGGGGTCGCCGACAAGGCCCTGACACCACTGGGCAGCAACAGCCACATTGCGGCTTCCGGCGATCAGCATGCCGATCACCAGCTCGGCTACAGCGTTGGCGTTGGCACCGGGGGTGTTGAACACCACGATGCCCTGCTCACTGCAGCGGTCCAGCGGGATGTTGTTCACGCCGGCACCGGCGCGGGCGATGGCCAGAAGATTGTCGTTGAAGGCGGTATTCAGCATGTCGGCGCTGCGCACAAGGATGCCGTCCGGGGCATCGGTGTCCACAGCCACGTCAAACTGCTTGTTGTTCAGCTTTGCCAGACCCACCGGGCTGATGGCGTTCAAAGTTTTGATGGTGTACATAGTCCAGATTTCCCTTCTATTATACAGGAACCCTCTCAGTCACGGCTTGCGCCGTGCCAGCTCTCCCGAAGGGCGAGCTTAGAAAGCGGGTTCGATCAAGTTGTCCCTCTGATAAAAAGCTCCCCTCTCGGGGGAGCTGCCGAACGAAGTGAGGCTGAGAGGGTTTTATGCGTTCTCCTTGCGGAACTTCTCCATGAAGTCCACCAGCTTGTCCACACCCTCGGCGGGCATTGCGTTGTAAATGGAAGCGCGCATACCGCCTACCAGACGGTGGCCCTTCAGGTTCACGAAGCCTGCTTCTGCAGCTTCGGCGCAGAACTTCTTGTCCAGATCTGCATTGGGGCTGGTGAAGGTGACGTTCATGGTGCTGCGGTAGCGATGCTCCACAGGATTCGTGAAGAAGTCCTGACCGTCCAGATAGTCGTACAGCACCTTGGCCTTGGCTTCGTTGATCTTCTGCATGTTGGCAAGACCGCCGATGTCGTTTTCCAGATACTTGAGCACCAGACCGGTCATATAGATGCACCAGCAGGGGGGCGTGTTGTACATGCTGTCCTTGCCCAGCAGGGTGGTGTAGTTCATCATGGTGGGCACATTGTCGGCGGCATGGCCCAGCAGGTCGTCGCGGACGATGGCAATTGCCATGCCGGCGGGGGCCACATTCTTCTGCACGCCGAAGTAGATGCAGCCGTACTTGGTCACATCCACGGGCTTGGAGAGGATCATGGAGCTCATGTCGGCTACCAGAGGCACACCCTCCACCTGCGGCACCTCGACAAACTGAGTGCCGAAGATGGTGTTGTTCTGGCAGATGTGGATGTAGCTGGCATCCTTATCATAGTTGATGGCGTTCACGTCCGGGATGTAGGTGAAGTTCTTGTCCTTGCTGGAAGCAACGATGTTCACCTCGCCGAACTTGGCGGCTTCCTTGGCGGCAAGGTTCGAGAAATTGCCGGTGACAAGGTAATCTGCTTTGCCGGTGGTCATGAAATTCAGCGGGACCATGGCAAACTGCTGGGTGGCACCGCCCTGAAAGAAACCGACCTTGTAGTTGTCGGGAATGTTCATTACCCGGCGCAGGGTGGCCTCGGTGTCCTTGATGATGGCATCGAACCACTTGCTGCGGTGGCTCATCTCCATCACGCTCTGACCGCTGTCGCCATACTCGAGCAGCTCTGCCTGTGCCTGCCTGAGCACCTTCTCGGGCAGCATGCTGGGGCCTGCGCTGAAGTTGTAAACTCGTGCCATAATGAACTCTCCCTTTCCTGTATCGCACAGCACCGCGGTTTTCTGCGGTGCGTTCTGTTGATTGCTGTAGCCGTAGTATACCGGTTTTGCAGGGATGAAAACAAGAGCATCTTTGCACAAAGATACGGCGCAAAAGCCCCTGCGCGGGCACAAAGCACACAAATGTCCTTAATAGAAAAACAAAAACAAAGACAAATGTAAAATTGAGCTGAAAAAGCCTGATTTCATCGGCGTTTTCGGCTCTTGCACTTTGGCGCAGAAATTGGTATAATAATAAAACAAAGACAAACGTAAAAGAAAAAAGATGCCAAAAGGAGGGAGAACAGCAGAATGTACGGCATCCCGGACAGTGTAAAGCCGCTTTCGGCGGCAGAGGAGCAGGTGATGCTGGCGGTGTGGGCCTGCCGTGCGCCCGTCACCCGACGGGACATCGACGCAAAGCTGCGCGCAAAGGGCTGGGCACCGGCGACCGTGCTCAACTTTCTTTACCGGCTGGAAGAAAAGGGTTGGGTGAAAAGCGGCAAGGATGGCAACCGCAACACCTACACTCCGGCCATCACCCAGCGCGCCTATAATGTGTGGAGTATGCGGGAACGGCTGGATACCCTCTTTGGCGGCGACCTTGCGGCGGCGGTGCACGCGCTGGTCAGCGAGAGCGGCTGCGGCCAGAGCGAGCTGGAACAGGCCATGAAGGTGCTGGAGGAAAAGCATCTGGAAGCGGAAGAATATGATCTGTATGACCCTTATGGGTAAAAAGGAGAGCGGAAGATGGATTGCAAACTGCGTGCCAAAAACTGCGGCGGCTGCCCGATGCTGGGCATGGACTACGCCGCACAGCTGAAACAGAAAGAAGAGACCGTGAAAAAGCTGTTGGGCAGATTCGGCCCGGTGGAGCACATCCGGGGCATGGAAACGCCGTACCACTATCGGAACAAGGTGATCTCCACCTTTACCACCGGCTGGGGCGGAAAACTTACCTCCGGCATCTACGCGGCAAACAGCCACAAGGTGCTGCCGGTGGAAAGCTGCCTTTTGCAGGACGAAGTGCTGGATAAGACCATGCTGGCCGTGCGTGCGGCAGCGGGCACCTGCCATTACCAGCCTTTCAATGAGGATAAGGGCACCGGCCTTCTGCGTCACTGCCTGCTGCGGCGGGGCGTTATGACCGGGCAGGTGATGGTGGTGCTGGTGACAGCTCAGCCGGTGCTGCCGGGGGCCAAGAACTTTGTCAAAGCCCTGCTGACCGAGGCAGAAAAGCAGAGTGTGACCATCACCACCATCGTCCAGAACGTGAACGACCGCAAAACCAGCGTGGTGCTGGGCGATATGGAAAAGGTGCTGTACGGCAAGGGATTCATTCTGGATACCCTCTGCGGCAAGACCTATGCCATCAGCCCACGCAGCTTTTACCAAATCAACCACGCCCAGACTGAAGTGCTGTACGGCCTTGCGGTGGACGCGGCGCATCTCACCGGCAAAGAAGTGGTGCTGGATGCCTACTGCGGCATCGGAACCATCGGCCTGACCGCCGCCGACCATGCAAAGCAGGTAGTGGGCGTGGAGGTGAACCGCGAAGCGGTGCACGATGCCATAGGCAATGCAAAGCACAATGGCGTGAAGAACGCCCGCTTCTTTGCCGCAGATGCCACCCGGTGGATCGGCGAAGCCGCTGCGGCTGGTGAACGCGCAGACGTGATCTTTATGGACCCGCCGCGGGAGGGCTCTACGCCGCAGTTTATCGAAAGCGTGGCCCGCATGGCCCCGAAACGTGTGGTCTACGTGAGCTGCAACCCGGTCACGCTGGCCCGGGATCTGGAGCTGCTGACCCGGAAGGGATACAAAGTGGAGAGCAGCACGCCGGTGGATATGTTCCCCCACAGTGAGCATATCGAGACGGTATGCGCATTGTCCAAACTGGATATCTACCAGAAGATTACGGTGAATCTGAAAATGGATGAACTGGATGTGACTGCTGCAGAGACCAAGGCTACCTATGAAGAGATCCGGGAGTACGTCAAGGAACACACCGGTCTGAACGTGAGCGACCTCTATATTGCACAGGTCAAGCAGAAATGCGGCATCAAGGAGCGGCAGAACTACAACAAGCCTAAGGCTGAGAACCCCAAGCGGCTCAAGTGCCCGGCGGAGAAGGAAAGAGCTATCCGGGAGGTGCTGAAGTATTTTAAGATGATTTGAAATAAAAAAATAGACGGATGTCTGTCAACTGGCAGACATCCGTCCGTTTTTATGATAATCTGTTATGATCGCAGTTCCTCAAGCAATGCCGTGCATCCTTCCAGTATATCCTGCCATGTGGCTTCAAAATCTCCCGTGAACCATGGGTCTGCCACTTCACGGGGATGATCCGTATGCGCCATCAGCAGCGAGACTTTATGCTGTGGGTCTCCGCCGACAAGCCGCAGGATGTCGCACAGATTACTTTCGTCCATGCCAATCAGATGATCATACCGTGCATAATCCAGCCGGGTCATCTGCCGGGCGGTCTTGCCGTTGCAGTCGATGCCATGTTCTGCCAGCTTCTGCCGTGCAGGAGGATAGACCGGATTTCCGATTTCCCATGCACTGGTGGCGGCTGATGCGATTTCAAATTGCTCGGATAGTCCTGCCTTGGACGTAAGGTCTTTCATCACATACTCCGCCATCGGGCTTCGGCAGATATTTCCGAGACAAATAAATAAGATCCTGGTCATGCCGGGTCGTTCTCCTTTTGGCTTACAAAAGCATAGCCGCCGTGGGTAGTGCGGATAAAGCTACCGCAGCCGGCCAGCTTCTTTCGCAGATTGGAAACGGTATTTGCCACGACCTTTAAGGTGTCGTCACAGTTTTGTCCCCACACAGCACGGAAAAGCTCTTCTTTTGAGAAGATTTGTCCTTCGTGGGAGGCAAGCATCAGCAGCAAATCGAACTCCAGTCGTGTAAGGGAGACTTTTCTGCCGTTGCACGACACTTCGTGGGTCATTCCGTCCAGTGTAAGCCCCGGAAGAACCAACTTCTCCCATGAATCAATGGATATTTGCTCTGCCTCGATGTGCTCTCGTTCCAGAAGCATCCGGATCTTCTGCTCCAATTCCGGGTCAGGCTGTCGGGTCTTTATAACGATCATGGCAAACTCCTGCGTGTATTTTACTCTGCGGCGGTATCCATTTCCCGGAGCAGGTTTACCATCTCGATGGCACTGACTGCACAGTCATAGCCTTTATTACCTGCTTTGGTGCCTGCCCGCTCGATGGCCTGTTCGATGTTTTCGGTGGTCAGAACACCAAAGAGGACGGGAACCCCGCTTTCCAGCGAGACCGTGGCAATGCCTTTGGAAACCTCATTGCACACATAGTCGTAATGGCTGGTAGAACCGCGAATCACGGCACCAAGGCAGATCACAGCATCATACTTTCCGCTTTTTGCCATTTTAGAGGCAACCAGTGGGATCTCAAAAGCACCTGGAACCCATGCAACATGAATATCAGCGTCCTGCATATCGTGCCGGAGCAGACCATCCATTGCTCCGCTCAGAAGTTTGGACGTGATAAATTCGTTGAAGCGGGCAGCTACGATACCGACCTTGATGTTCTGAGAAACCAGCTTACCTTCAAATGTTTTCATTTTTAAATACCTCTTTCGTTGTTAATATTCCAGAAGATGCCCCATCCGTGCCTGCTTCGTTTTCAGGTAAAACAGGTCATACGGGGTCGCCGTCATCTGAATGGGTACGCGCTCGGAGATCTCCAGCCCAAACTCGGAGAGCTGATATACTTTGTCCGGGTTATTGGTAAGCAGGCGCAGGCTTTTTACGCCAAGTTCCCGGAGGATCTGTGCGCCGAGATAATACTCCCGTTCATCTCCATGGAACCCCAGAGCGAGATTGGCTTCCAGCGTATCCATGCCCTGCTCCTGAAGTTCATAGGCACGCAGCTTGTTGATCAGACCGATGCCCCGGCCTTCCTGCCGCATATAGAGCAGGATACCCCGGTCTTCTTTTTCGATCTGCGTCATGGCAGCGGCCAGCTGTTGGCCGCAGTCACAACGCAAAGAGCCAAATGTATCTCCTGTCAGGCATTCCGAGTGGACGCGGCACAGAATATCCTTTCCATCGCCAATGTCACCTTTTACCAGTGCAATGTGATGCTCTCCGTTCAGGCGGCTCACAAAACCATAAGCTCTGAAGGTGCCATACTTGGTGGGCAGGTTCACTGCCGTCACCTGATCGACCAGTTTATCGTGACACTTGCGGTACTCCTGTAAATCACGGATGGTGATGAATTTGATCTGGAAACGCTCTGCCAGCTTTGCCAGTTCAGCGGTGCGCATCATCGTGCCATCCTCCCGCATGATCTCGCAGCACAGGCCGCATTCTTTCAGCCCTGCCAGACGGCACAGGTCAACGGTTGCTTCCGTGTGACCGTTGCGCTCCAGTACACCGTTCTTTTTTGCCAGAAGGGGGAACATATGGCCCGGTCTGCGGAAATCTTCTGCTTTTGCGTGATCGTCCACACAAGCCATCGCCGTAATGGAACGCTCTGCGGCAGAAATGCCCGTAGAAGTAGAAACGTGGTCGATGGACACCGTAAATGCCGTTTCATGGTTGTCGGTGTTATACTGCACCATCTGCGGAAATTGCAGCTTCTGGACGAAAGCCTCGGACATTGGCATACAGATCAGACCTTTGCCGTGGGTCGCCATAAAGTTGATGTTTTCGGTGGTGGCAAATTCGGCAGCACAGATGAAGTCCCCCTCGTTTTCACGGTCGGGGTCATCCGTTACCAGAATGATTTTTCCTTGCTTCAGGTCTTGCAAAGCTTCGGGAATGGTATTGAAGTTCATCGTAAACTCTCCTTAAAAGCCGCAGCGCAGCAACATTTCTTTTGTGAGCGTGTTTTGCTTCGGTGTTTCTGATGGAAGCAGCCTCTCGATATATTTTCCAACAACATCGGTTTCCAAATTGACAAAATCCCCTTTGTGCCGTTGGTTCAGGTTCGTCTGACGGACGGTGTGCGGTATCGTGGACACGGAAAAGCCCGTAGGTTCCACCGCAGCCACGGTCAGGCTGATACCGTCTATTGTGATAGAGCCTTTTTCAACGACATAGCGAAGGATCGCAGAATCTACATGAATGGTGTACCAGATAGCCGTATCGTCTTTTCGGATATTAGCAATGCGTCCGACGCCATCCACATGGCCTGCTACGATGTGTCCGCCAAAACGTCCGTTGGCCGGCATGGCACGTTCCAGATTGACAGCACTTCCAACGGTGAGCTGTGCAAGTGCAGAGCGGTTCAAGGTCTCGTGCATGACATCCGCAGCAAAGCTATCCGGGAAGAGCTGCCTGACGGTCAGACAGATGCCGTTGACGGCGATGCTGTCACCGATCCTGGTTCCTTCCAGAACCGCTTTTGCACGAACAGTCAGTACAGCAGAATGCTGTCCCCGATTGATGGATTTTATTGTTCCGACTTCTTCCACGATTCCGGTAAACACGGGTACTCCACCTCACTTTCGATCAGGAAATCTTTGCCAAGCTGTTCCAATCGGCTGTTCTTCAGGCGGAATGCAGCATCCGGAAGCGGGACACCTGCACCCTCAATGGGTGCTTTGGCATCCCTTCCTCCGAACAGCTTCGGGGCAATGTAAGCCTGTACCTGCTGCACGATGCCGCTTTCCAGTGCAGACCAGTTCAAGGTTCCGCCGCCTTCCAGCAGAATGCTGTCGATCTGCTCCTGCCCCAGCTGTTCCATCAGTTGCAGAAGATTCACATGACCGCAATGCGCTTCCAGACAAAGGACCCGGCACCCGGCCTGTTGATATGCCGCCTGCTTCTCCGGGTCGCCGCAGCAGGTCGCAAGAATGGTCGGAACCTGTTTGGCGGTCATGACCACCTGTGATTGCAGCGGTGTCCGCAAATGTGTATCACAGATGATCCGGACGGGATCACGGCCACCCTCTATCCGGCAGGTCAGCAGCGGGTCATCTGCTAGGATGGTTCCGACTCCCACCATAATGCCGCGGAATCGGTGTCGCTGCCGTTGAACATGATTCCGGGCAATTTCCCCGGTGATCCATTTGGAAGCGCCTGTGTATGTGGCGATTTTTCCGTCCATCGTCATGGCGTATTTCATGGAAACGAAGGGGCGTTTTGTGGTGATATAGTGGAAGAACACCTTGTTCAGCGCATCGCATTCCTCTTGCAGAACATTTTCGGTCACATCTATGCCGTGTGCGCGCAGGATTGCAATTCCTTTTCCAGCCACCAGCGGATTCGGGTCAGCAGAACCCACGACCACCCGGTGAATGCCCGCGTCCAGAATCGCATCCACGCAGGGCGGCTGCTTTCCGTAATGGCAGCACGGCTCCAATGTCACATACAGGGTCGCTCCCTGCGGATCTTCGGTGCAGGATGCCAGCGCATTGCGCTCCGCATGAGCCTGACCGTATCTCTGGTGCCAGCCCTGTCCGATGATCCTGCCCTCTTTTACGACCACGGCACCCACCATCGGGTTGGGAGATGTCCATCCGCAACCTTTTTTTGCAAGCTGCAAAGCCAGACGCATATACTCTTTGTCGTTCATCGTGTCGCCTCCAAAAGAAAAAGCCCTGAACAAAACCGTTCAGGGCAAGCCGAAAAGACACAAGGGACCCTTGTGCAAAAAAGAAAGCTCCAGAATGCAAACGCATCCCAGAGCAGCCTCCACAAGCGCAGAACCGTGCGGGCTCTGCGCTTGGTATCTTCTTTCATCCAGACTGTACTGTCGGCTTCGGAGTTTCACCGAATCATGCCTTACGGCTCGTGGGCTGTACCACCGGTAGGGAATTGCACCCTGCCCTGAAGATTTATGATTCAATTACAGCGGCATTATAGCACGGCTTCTTTCGGATTGCAAGGGCATTCTGCAAACCGGGACGAAACCGGGATGAAGCAAATCGCTACACCAATAAAATCACATCGTCCGTAGGACAATGTGAACGGAGAATCCAAAGGGGCGCGGGTCGCCAGTGGCAACCTCAAAATGCGTTGCATTTTGAAGCGCTTGACCGAGCCGACAGGCGAGAGCAGCGCCCTTTGGCACACGACTTTGCTTGCAAAGTCTATTCCGAACAAGACGGTACGAACGGGAGGTGCTGGAAATGGCAGCAGAAAAGATCAAGGTCTACACATGAAGGTAGATACCACTGCCATTGAGCAGGAGATCGCCGCCTATGAGAAGCAGCTGCGGCAGCACTACTCCACAAAATCCCGGCTTATGGAGGAGATCGACAGCCTTGACCCGGACGACCGGCACTTTATCGCCCGAAAATCTGACCTTGACGACCGCCTTTATAAGATGTACGATAAAATCGAAGAGGTGGAAAATGAACTGATGGATGCCCGGGCAAAGAAGCAGGCCATTGAAGCCGACAAAATCACAGGCGGCAACATCTATAAGATCCTGATTTGCTTTGACAAGCTTTATGCCACCATGACCGAGGCGGAACGCCGCAGACTGGTGGAGATTTTGATCGACGAGGTGCAGATCTACCCGGAACGCCAGCCTAATGGACAGTGGCTGAAGTCCGTCCGGCTCAAGCTGCCCATCATCGACCATGACCTTGAATTGAGTTTGGACAATCAGGATCGTGCCGAGGTCGTGTGTTCGATGGTTAGATTCAAAAAGCATTGATCTAAGGTGAAGTAGGGTGAGCCGTTTTATGGATTCTGTTACACAGCGTATAAAAATGATCCGGCAATATGAAGGAAAATAAGTAGGCCTGTGCGGTCTGGTGAAAAATAACAACACAAATAGCACAGAGAAAAGGAGCATCCCATGAACGCAAATATCAATTATGATGAGATCCCGGATACCAGTGCCGTGCAGGAGGACCTGCTTGCGGCGCTGAGCAGCCAGCATGTGACCGTGCACACGAATGAGGAGCCGGACTTCGACTACATGGAAAACGGGGATGTGGCTTTTGTGGTCAAGAACCCGCACAATGATGAGAATTTGCTCATTGAACTGGGCGGCGAGTTCTCGGTGTTCTTCGGCCTGTGGCATGGGCAGTACAAGGCCGTGGAGTACGACTACGACCGCATGAAGAAGGACATTGCAGCCATTCTGGCGGGCAATGCCGGTGTGCTGAGCCTGTATGCCGATGGCAGATGGCAGGGCAGCGCTCTCTGCCCGGAGAAGGTGTCTGCTGATGCCGACATGGAAAAGCTGCTGGAACGCTGCTGGCAAAAGCAGGAGCCGAAGGAAAAACTGCTGGCACAGGGCGGCAGGGTGGAACTGCTTTATTGGGACCCGGCGGAAAATAAGAGCTTTATGATTCCGGCAAAGAACTGAATTATAACAAAAAGGACACACCACAACGGTGTGTCCTTTTTGTTATACGATGTGAAGCTTAGACCTTCTCGATGGTGATGCTCCAATCAGCGGTCATGGCCTCGTCCGGCTCCAGCACTTCGTGCTTGCCTTCCTCATTGACGCTGTTGGCCCAGCCGTTCCACGGCTCCATACACACAAAGCTCTCGGCATCCTGCTGCCACAGCACAGCGTGGTCGAAGCTGTCGTCGGCATCCACAGTCACCTTGTGGCCGTTGCCGCTGTCGGTGAGGGTCATGGGGAACTGCACGCCGGTCAGCAGGCGCACGCTGTTGTCGGCGCCTTCCTTGCGGGTGAGGGTGATCTTTTCCGGGGCAGCGGGCTGCTCGCCCTTGGCGCTCTCGGAACAGGTGGCGCACTTGATATCGAAGTCCACATTCTCCAGCTTGGAAGCCTTGAAGTAGGGGTGGAAGCCGAAGCTGAAGGGCATGTTGGTGTCGCCCTCGTTGATCACGGTCATGTTGATGGCGGCAGTGTTGCCCTCAAGGTTATAGTTCATCAGCACGGTGAAATCGAAGGGATAGAGGAACTTGGTCAGCGGGGTGGACTCCAAAATCAGGGTCACGCCGTCCGGGCCGACGCTCTCCACATCCCATGCGCACAGGTCGGCAAAGCCGTGGTTCTCCATGGGGTATGCCTTGCCGTCAAAGATGTGCACGCCGTTATCCGGCAGGCCGCAGTTGGGGAACAGCACCGGCACGCCGAAGCGGGGGCGGTTGCACTCGGAAAAATTGGGGTGGCGGGTCCAGATGTACTCCTCGCCGTTCAGGGAGAAGCCGGTGATCATGCCGCCGCGCTCCGGGGTGATGACCAGCTCGGTCTTTGCCTCAGCATCGGTGATAACGTACTGCTCATAGCAGGCACCGTTTTCGGTGACATAACGGGTGGTGATCTGATTCATAGTTCAGTCCTCCTTATGTTTCTGGTTCTGTGCCAGTTTTTCAAAATAATAATCAATGCCATAGCGGATGAGATATTTTATGACCCTTGCAATAACGGCCACGATAGCGGCAAAAATGCCGCCGTAAAGCAGAAACGCATAGATCATCATGCGAGTGGTCATAGCCATAAAAACACTTCCCTTCCGTTTTCATGCACAAAGAGGCTGCCGTACAGCCAAAGTGCCATACAGCAGCCTCGAAACGATTACAGAACGACGCCGTCCTTGAAGATGGAGATCTCGCGGAAGCCGTGCTTCTCGGCCTTGGTCTGCTCACCGCTTGCAACGCGGATGACCAG
>ENA-UEPD01000207-UEPD01000207.1-human-gut-metagenome-genome-assembly--contig:-NODE-207-length-51546-cov-7.232237_pt1 | contig 51546 bp, 67 predicted proteins | sample MGYA00242895_ERZ507906 | MGnify/ENA primary metagenome ERZ507906 (study PRJEB26167, sample SAMN06115416) | human gut metagenome | host: Homo sapiens | place: China:Guizhou | collected 2015-03-03... | reverse complement strand
GGGAGTATTACCTTATCGGCATTTAAAATCTCATGCCTGTCTCTGGTCACAATACTCTCCTCGCCTATAGCTGTAAGAGCCTTTTGTACGCTTCGCAGGTTGCCTGCTCCATAGTCAATGATTGCTATCATATCATTTTGTCTCCTCTTTAATGCCTAATTCATTTAATTTCTGTGTCAGTGCCAGTGTATAGTCATCTCTATCATCTATATTATACAAAGCAATGGCATCATCATATGATAAACCATACTGACTGCTCAGGGTATCAGAAATAATGTTTTTTAGCTGTTCAAGCTGCAGCTCACATCCGTATTCCTTTGCGTTTTCTGCATTTACAGCACATCGGCCAGCCGCACATACTAAGGAATCCGCTGCCATGGTTACATATCCTGAATCACTAAAGCTCTTATATGCATCATATTTGCCTGATACTGATGCAAGCACCGACAGCTTATTGTACAACTGCTTATCTTCACCCGAAAGCTTCAAGCCACTCAGCCTGCTGTATGCCTTTGTATACAGCTCTATTGAATCAGCTTTATTCTGACCTATATCAGCTATTGCCTGATTGTACGTATTCTGAGCATCAGTCACTTTGGAGTTGTTTCCGAGCAAAAAGGTGCATATGAGAACAAACACAACTATCGACATAACAAATACCCAGATTACTATAACAGGTCCCTTAGGAAGCTTAGGTCCCTTCTCCCATCCAATGCGCTCCTTCTTTTCCTTTGGAGCCTTTGGCTTTTTTTCTTTTTTAGGTTTTTTGGGCTTCTTTTCTTTTTTAGGCTTTTTGCCCTTCTTCGGCTTATCTGTGGCTTCGTTTAGCTCTCCGTCAGCATCCAGTGCTTCAAGTATCTGTTTATTTTCATCCGAGAGCATCTGTGCGTCAGTTTCTGTGCCATCCGCCATGCCCTGTGTATCTGTAACGTCATCTGACTGTGGCTCTTTTGTAAAAAATGATATTATTTTTTTAAAAAGGCTCTTTTTTTCCGTACCTTGCGCATCAAGCTCTCCATCAGTCGTCTCATGTGCCTTCATCTGACGGCTTGCATAATCATCTATATCATTCCCTGTCTCACCGGTTTTTCCTTCAAGCAGATCACCGATATTATCCAGGCCATCACTACCCAGTATGTCAAGTACATCCTTTGATGCATTTCCTGCCAGGTCCGGCTCTCCTATTTCTTCAACCATCTGAGGTTCATTTGTTATTATACTCTCCGGAGTCTCCTCCTGTTTGGGATTCTCAGCCATTTCCGGCATGTTTGCATCCATCATCTCTTTCCCAGAATCTGCCGGTGTAAAATTAAATACCGCATCGCTTAGATTATCGTCTGCTTTGTTTTCCTGTTTATCTCCCTGAGTCTCCTGTTCCTTCATCCTGCGGTCAAACTCAGTGAGCATATCATCAAGTGAAGCATCCTTGTCATCAGGAGCCGGAGTCTGTACATTAAGAGCCTGACCCTTGGCCTGCTCATTCTCCCTCTCAAGTTCCTTTTCAAAGTTCGACAGATACTCATCATATGTCTCATTTTCAAGCTCGTCCTCAAACTTTTTGAGGAATTCATCCTGATCAGCCCCAGACATCTTCGTATCTGTATCCTGCAGTTTGTTCATTGAATCCAGCAAATTGTCCAGATAGTTTTCTGTCGATTTATCGCTCATTAGTATTCTCCATCTATAATCCATTAAAGGGTGCAGCTAAACAAGCCACACCCCCTTGTATCTAAATATATTATGCTTTATCAAGCAGCTTGTCAATCGCCTCTACAAGCTTTCCAATTTCAGGCTTTGTAAGCTGTGCGTCTGCTCCAAGCTGTTCACCCTTTTTCCTCATCTCTTCATTTACCAGTGAAGAGAATATGATAACCGGTATATCTCTAAGCTCTGAATCTGATTTTACAAGCTTTGTGAGTCTGTGTCCATCCATGAGCGGCATCTCAATATCAGTTATAATGCAGTCAAGATGCTTTGTAATATCGCCCTTTGCCTGCATAGCCTTTATCACATCCCAGGCCTCCTGACCATTCTCTTCCACTATGAGATTGGTATATCCCGACTTCTTAAGGCACTCGGTGATGAGCTTTGACAATAAAGCCGAATCCTCTGCGATAAGAATTGTAGCATCACTCCTATCTCTTGCCTCCATCTCATCAATATCATTAACCCTAAGTCCTGTCTGCGGACTAATAGAAGCAACTATAGCCTCAAAATCAAGGATAACTATAAGCCTGTCATCCATTTTGATAACACCGGTAGCAGTGCTGCCATGCTCGCCCGTCAGTGTCTCGTCCGGCTTTATGATATTCTCCCACGATACACGGTGTATACCGATAACCTGATCTACATGAAATGCCACATTGAGTTTGTTAAAATTCGTAATGATAAATAAGCCCTTTTCATCCGTCTGTGGCAGATTAAGACTATTCTTTAAATTGATAACCGTAATCATTGTGTCACGTGGCATAAATATTCCCTCAACACTCGGATGAGTATTCGGAACAGGAGTGACCGGCATATATTGCAAAATCTCTCTGATCTTTGCGACATTGATTCCGTAGTGATTGTCTCCCAACGTGAATTCAAGCACTTCAAGCTCGTTTGTTCCTGACTCCAATAATATGTTCGTATCCATAATACAACCTCCGCCTCTTAGTAATCTAAGTATATCATATGTTTTATAATTCAATCAAACTTTTTTCGTTATCTTTTATAACCGACATCTTAATATTGTCACATGCTGTACCCTGAGGTATCTTGAAAAGCAGCACCACATCAACCGCATCGTGCGCCTTTACGGTTCCCTGAAAAGTATTAAGGGAATATGTAAGGAATGTGCCCTCAGCCGTGTATTCCTTTCCATCGGGGAAAGTGGCTTTATATGTCCTGGCATTGCCAAACATATCAACATTTATATCCTCGCCTGTCGGATTTTTAAGGGTGAATTTCATAACCGCAAAAGTATTACCGCTTCCTGCCGTCATAGAATAGTATGAGCCCTCATTGTACACATCTGACTCGTTTACTCCATCATATGTAATTTCAAGGCTGCCGTAGCCTGTTGCCTCGGCAAGTGACACCTTCTTTTCCTGCGTGGCAGAAGGCTCTTTCTGCGAATTACTGCTCTTATCATTTCCGGCTTCAGATGTCTTATTATCCTGCGAAAGTGAATTATCAGGTGACGCCTCGTCCACTTTCTCAGTGTCCTCAGCATCCTCCATATCCCCACGATTCTCCGTAGCGTTAGTCATGCCATCCTGCTGGTATATATTGTGTTTTGCAACAACATATGCTGAATAATTAGCGATAAGGCTTTGTTCCGCATCAGTCATATCATATAATTTTGTTCCGCAGCCTGTCAACGTTATAATTGCTGTAAATGCCACAGCTGCCATTTTTATATTTCTTCCCATCATTGCAATAAACCCATTCTTATTCTATGACTTTTATCCTAATAATACATATAGTAACACATTTATTGATTGTTTGCAATAAATAACTCAAGTTCAAACCAGAATTCTACACCATCCTTGTGATTTATGACACCATACCCTCTGTGATGCAGTTCCATAATGGCCTTTACTATAGACAGTCCTATGCCGCTTCCGCCATATTCCCTTGTTCTGGCCTTGTCCACCTTATAGAACTTATTCCATATATTGTCTATATCCGTTTCCGGTATAGGCTCTCCCGTGTTAAACACACTGACCCTCACGTGATCGCTGTACATGCTGTATGATACGGTAATAGTACCACCTCTTGTACAGTGATTTATCGCATTGCTGATATAGTTTGTCACAACCTCTTCAATCTTGTATATATCTCCGCTCACATATACGGAATCGGTGCGGTCAAACACAATTGCGGCCTCATTTTTCTGTGCCAGAAGCTTAGATGAGTCTACAACCCCTCTGACAAGCGGTGTCAGATCAAACCTTGTCATCTCAAGCACATCACTGCCATCCTCCAGATGATTGAGAGATAAAAGCTTCATAACCATGCGGTTCATCTTGTCAGTCTCGTCCATGATAACATCACAGTAGAAGTTACGGCTCTCATCATCGTCATTTACGACCTCTTTGAGCCCCTCAGCATAGCCTGAGATCAGAGCAAGCGGAGTTTTTAACTCATGTGACACATTTGACAAAAACTCCTTTCTCATCTCATCAATCTCTTCTTTTTTCTTTATATCACGCTGTAATTCATTGTTTGCCACCTTTAGTCTTGTGATGGTCTGCTCAAGTGTCTGCGACAGCTCATTCATATGCTCACCAAGCACATAAAGCTCCTTTGCACTGTTTTCCGTATCAATGTACTTCGCATCAAAATCAAGCTTCGCCATCCTTGTCGACAGCTCAGTCATATTTCTTATCGGCCTGGTCATGTTGCGAGCAACAATATATGCCATAAACACTCCCACAACAATAGCAACCACTCCACCTATTGCAAAAAAGCGGTTCGATATGGACACGCTCTCCTTAATGCTCTCAAGCGGTGTCTTCATGTATACAAAGTTACCGTCAATCAGTCTGTTATTTATGATAATATACTCTGTCCCCAGCCTTTTATCCTTCTGCCTTGTCATATTCAGGTTGTTGTAGTCTGCCGAATAAGACGACATGCTCGCCTCCAAAAGCAGCTGGAATATTTCCTGATTGTCAGTGGTTCCCTCAATTATGACCTTACCGTATTTGTTGAACACAACCGCATCTATATTGGCGCCAACGCATTTCTTTTCAAATGCTACAGCAAACGTATCATCTGAAAGTTTGTCATTTTTTGCAGCCAGGTCCACCATTTTGTATACAGCAAGCATCTCTTTTTCCTTGTTAAATACATAATACTTTTCCAGCAGTGTGTTATTAGCCATCCAGAACACGCCTACTATCAGAAGTACAATGAATGAAATCACAAGCGTAAGCTGCGTGGATAGCGTTTTTTTCTTTTTCATGGTGACACCTCTTATCCCGAATCCATTAGTCCTAAGCTTAGCACTTACTGTATCTCGAACTTATATCCCACACCCCAGACAGTCTTTATATAGTCGCCTTTAGCGCCCATCTTGCTTCTTAATTTCTTCACATGTGTATCAATAGTCCTCGCATCGCCAAAATAATCATAGCTCCACACACTGTCAAGTATGCGCTCCCTGGTAAGCGCAATTCCCTGATTGCTCATAAAGTAATCCAAAAGCTCAAATTCCTTTACCGAAAGTTCAATATCCCTGCCATCAATAGCTACAGTGTGTGCCGTCTTGTCCATGACAATACCACCGGCCTCGCTTATTACTGCCTCCTTGCCCAGTTTATTCGCCCTGCGAAGGAGAGCATTTACCCTGGCCACCAGTATCTTTGGAGAAAATGGCTTTGAAATGTACTCATCAGCACCAATGTCAAAGCCGTTTAATTCATCACGCTCATCGCCCTTAGCTGTAAGCATAATAATAGGCACCTTTGAAGTCTGTCTGATTTCACGGCATACCTCCAAACCATTTATCCTTGGCATCATTATATCGAGCACCAGCAGTGCTATGTCCTTCTGCTGATAAAATATATCAAGTGCCTCCTCGCCGTCTCCGGCCTCAAGTACCTCGTACCCTTCCCTTGCAAGGAAATCATGCACGAGCTTTCTCATCCTGCTCTCGTCATCTACCACCAGTATCTTTATTTTGTCCACTCTGTTGCATCCTGCCTTTCATCCAGTGCTTTTTCCCTTTCTTCTACTGCCTTTTCCCTTTTTTCAAGCTCCTTCTGCCAGTTTTCATATTTGTCTATCAGCTCATTCTCGTAGTCCACCACATACGGACTGTGTCCACTCACATATGTGATGCCAAACATAACAGCTATGGCAGCCGATAATACAATAGTAAAAAACAATGCCACATGGAACTTTTTCTTATAGCCTTCCGTCTGTTTTTTTACCTCGGCAACCGCTTTTTTATCCTCAGCAATATAAATCGGACGGATATCCTCATTCTTGATATAGGGAATCGTATGCAGATATTCCTGCAGTTCAACAAGAAACGATAGCCCTACAGGAGTAAAAAAATACCCCGGCTTGTTAAGCCTTAAATACAGCTTGTATACCGTATCCGGGTCAGACATATCAGTCTGATCCTTTATATATCGTATTCCGTCACTTTCTTTTTTAGCCTGCCTTGCCTCTTCCTTTGTCTGAAACTCAAACCCATCAACTACATACATCATATTCCCTCTTTCTAATCATCGCGCTCTGCAATCTCACCCGAACGATATGCCGCAATGAGATGCTTTAGATCAGCTATCTTTTCCTTCATCTTTATTCCGACATCCGTATCTCCGACAAGTATTCTCTTATCAAGTACTTCTACAGCCTCACGCCTTGATACGATATCCCTCTCATCCCTTACTGCCGTCTCCGGTGATTCAAACGGCTCATGTGCTGTCAATGTCAGCCCATATGAATTGTAAATCAGGGTATATCCCGCGATGCCTGTCCGCCTGCGGTACGCCTTTGAAAAACCACCATCTATGACTATCACTCTGCCGTCGCACTTCACAGGGCTTTCACCTCTTAATCTGTGCACAGGAACATGTCCGTTTATGATATGGTCTCTTTTATCATGCAAACCAAACTCCTCTAGTATACGCTGCGCACACTCAGGCTTGTTTATATAGTCATAATAAAAGTTTTTCTTTTCTATTTTCATGTCATCATCATCTATAAAATATCTCTCAAACGTAGCCATCTTATTTCTGCCATAAAGCGGAGAATATGGTGCTGTCCATATGTACCACATGATATCGCTGCCCTTTTGTCTTTCCAGCCTGTCATCCGAGAAAAAAGCCTTTCTGACGTAAGTCTCCAGTATATCAAACAAAGCTTTGCCACTATACTCTTTACCGTAGATATTTACCTTTGCGAAGCTTCCGTCCTCCTCCATCGGGATGCATCCGTGGAAAAGCAGATTGCCATTATATACCTTGTACATGCTGCCTCTTTTAAGCAGCAGCCCAACGTGGTTTTTAAGCTTCTCGCAATGAATAAACGAGCTCCTGAGCCTCTGTATGACTTCCTCTTCCCCCTCTGTCAGCCTGTAAGGATCAGCCGGGTCAATTGTTGGAAAGCTTGTATCAAGCAGCTTATAAGTTCTGCCCTCAAGCTCTATAGTGCCCTGTTCATAATCAATATGTTCCAAAAGCAATCGTTCCTTCATGCCATACTCAGGCCACTTCTTAATGAGCTGTCCCTCCAGCTTGAAACGTATGATGGCAATGGCCTTGTGCATCTTCTTTATCAGATCACTCTCCATATTATCTGCACCACTTGGAGCCACCTTAAACACAAATCTGGTGCATGGGTCATCCTTGTAAGCCTTCAGTGCAAACGTAGCAAGCGGAAGCATATTTATGCCATAGCCCTCCTCGACCACGTCCAGATTACCATATCTGATACTGTTTCTTACAACAGTTGCAATACATGAAGGATTTCCTGCGGCTGCCCCCATCCAGATAATATCGTGATTGCCCCACTGTATATCCAGTGAGTGATATCTGCACAGCCTGTCCATTATCAGATGTGGCCCCGCTCCCCTGTCGTATATATCTCCAAGCACATGCAGATGGTCAACAGCAAGTCTCTGAATAAGCTCGGAAAGCACCACTATAAACTCCTCCGCAGTGCCCAGCTCCACTGTTGTATTGATGATTGACTCGTAGTAAGCCTCCTTGTTTAACACCTCCGGCTTTTCTGTGATGAGCTCCTCTATAACATATGCATACTCCTCCGGCAAAGCTTTTCTCACCTTGGAGCGCGTATACTTTGATGAAACGGTCTTGCACACCTCTATCAGCTTATAAAGAGTCGTCTTATACCACGAATCCATATCCGGCTCGTCCTGCTTAATAAGCTCCATCTTTTCCCTTGGGTAGTAGATGAGTGTGGCAAGCGCAGCCTTGTCAGCCTTGTTCATCGCCAGACCAAATACATCATCTATCTTCTTTCTTACAGCCCCGGAACCATTTTTCAGCACATGGGAAAAGGCTTCATACTCACCATGCACATCAGATACAAAGTGCTCTGTGCCCTTTGGCAGGTTTAAAATAGCCTGCAGATTGATAATCTCAGATGATGCCTTGCCTATTGTCGGATACATCTCCGACAGCTGTTCCAAATAATGTAAGTGTTCTTTATCAATTGCTATATCATTCATTTATATCTAGACCTCGTAATACTGATTCATCACCTTATTTATTTCCTTTTCAAGCTTACAGCCCGTGTATACACACTTCATAATGCACTTTCTGATTGGCTCCTCAAAATTAGTACCCTCGCACTTATCCAAAACTCCCTGCAATGTAAGCTGTACAAGTATACTCTCCCCTGTCTGCGGATCTGTGGCTATGTTTTCGTACACCTTCTTGTAGTACTTATCACTCACTACCGGGTACTCAGTCAGCGCCATTTCCCGCCACTTTCTGAAACTTAGCGACATATATTCACCTGCTCTTTTGTATATAATAAAACATTGTACCAATTAGCGGTGCTCTAATCAATGCCTCAGACACATTTATTTCAAAAAATTTTTTTGATATTTATTATAAATAAAGCTGCATTTGTTTAAATAAAAAAAGTGTAAGCTGCATTCAGCTTACACTAATTAAGTTTCAGGACACCTCCCTTTTTATATAACAAACATTCTTATTTGACAGTAATTGACGTTTCTTATATATTTATTTATGTTTCAACAATAACCATTATAGTTTATTGTGCATGTCAATACTTGACCAAATTTGGAGTTTATTTTTTTAAAAAGAAGGGAGATTAGCTCATAAATGAACCGACTTGAAATAGCAAACAACATATCGACAAATATTGAGCGCGAACGCATAAAGCTTGGTATGTCCCAGGCACAGTTTGCAAAAGCACTTGATATGTCACTCTCCACCTACAAGCGAATAGCAAACGGAGAATCCTCTCGTATAGACATCTACACCGCTTACCGGATATACAAGCTGACAGGACGGTTTTCCTGCGAACTAACAGGCTTCAATGATGATGTAATAAACCTTGCAAGGCGCATCAAAAAGCTTTCCAAAAGCCAGCGCATACTTATAGACTCGATTATAGACACTGAGCTTGCGCTGTCTGCCTACAAGGATGAAAGCAGTCATAAGGAGGATCTGATTTCCGTCCTCATCCCGACAGGCAATATGACCGACGGCATGATTTTTGACTCCTACAACGTTGAAAAGCTTGATGTTTCAAATTACAGAAAAGCCTTCGGTGATGCCCTTCACATCGGAATCCGCATCACAAGCAATCATCTACATCCTGTATATAATAAAGGCGATATACTTCTAATCAGTCGAAACCCAATCCGCGACGGCGATACCGGTATCTTTATCAACGCACAGAACAAGCGTGCATACATCAGAAAACTCCACCAGAAAACCCCATGTGAGCTCACACCAATCAACAATTACGGTGAGACCTTTTATGTCGACAGCGATAACGTTGATGATATGAGCAAATGGATAAAATTCGGACACGTGCTCTGCAAGGTGCGCTAGCAGTTTACTCTGTTATTTTAATATCATCAAAGCAGTCAAAGGTTGCAAAGTAGTCTGCCGGAGTTTCTGCTCTTCTGATGAGTTTTGCCTCTCCATTGCTTTCGAGCAGTATCTCTGCTGAGCGAAGTCGTCCGTTATAATTGTAGCCCATCGAGAAGCCGTGTGCTCCTGTATCATGGATTACCAGATAGTCTCCCATATCAATCTTCGGAAGCTGTCTGTCAATTGCAAACTTATCACAGTTCTCACAGAGTGAGCCTACCACATCATATGTATGGTCACAAGGAGCATCCTCCTTGCCGAGCACGGTGATATGATGATATGAGCCGTAAATAGCCGGCCTCATAAGGTTTGCCGCACACGCATCTACTCCTATATACTCCTTGTAGATATGCTTCTCATGGATAGCCTTTGTCACAAGACAGCCATAAGGAGCCATCATAAAACGTCCCATCTCTGTGTAAATAGCCACATCGCCCATTCCTGCCGGTACCAAAACCTCATCGTACACCTTATGTACACCGGCGCCGATAACTGATATATCGTTTGGTGTCTGATCCGGCTTATAAGCCACGCCAACTCCACCTGAAAGATTTACAAATCTAATATCGCAGCCGGTCTCATTTTTAAGCTCAACAACCAGCTCAAAAAGCTCCTTTGCAAGCTGTGGATAATACTCGTTGGTTACTGTATTGCTTGCCAGGAATGCATGCACGCCAAAGTATTTAGCACCTTTTGACTTAAGAATTTTGAATGCTTCAAAAAGCTGTTCCTTTGTCATGCCATACTTGGAGTCTCCCGGATTGTCCATGATACCGTTTGACAGTGTGAACACTCCGCCCGGATTATATCTGCAGCTTATTGTCTCCGGAATATGTCCGATTGTTTCCTCCAAAAAATCAATATGTGTGAAATCATCGAGATTGATGATAGCTCCAAGCTTGTCTGCATATGCAAATTCCTCTGCCGGTGTATCATTTGATGAAAACATGATATGCTCTCCGTCGAAGCCGCATGACTTTGCAAGCATAAGCTCTGTGTATGATGAGCAGTCACAGCCCATGTCATAATCCTTTAAAATCTTGAGCAGATATGGGTTTGGAGTAGCCTTTACAGCAAAATACTCTCTAAAACCCGGATTCCATGCAAATGCATCCTTTACAGCCTGCGCGTTGGCACGGATGCCAGCCTCGTCATATAAATGAAATGGTGTAGGGAATTTTTTAACAATCTCCTCTACCTGTTGTTTTGTCACAAATGGTGTCTTTTTCATGTTTATCTCCTAACTTTTACATAGTAAAGTGTACTAAAACATATGCTACAACAAAATGGGTATATTTTCAAGAATTTTTATGGTATAATTTCTCATTAGGTAAATGTCTTTACTTTTTTAAGTATAGCTGATATAACTATTCAAAACTGATATAACTATTTAAATTAAGATACAATGGGAAACAGGAAAATGAACATTAAAGTACTTCAGTATATTGATAATACACAAAAAAATAATATAACTACCGGTCAGGCTGCTGTAACCGGTGATAACATTACTTCCAAAATCAGCTCCGCTGTCAATAGCACCGGTACTGATTTTGATCAGGTGCTTGACGATGCAAAAATGGCTGAAGCTGCTGTTGCCATTGACAGACTGATTGCCCAAAGTAACGGTGGCTCAGTTGATATGTCACTTGTACAGAGGTTCTTTGATCAAAATGGTATAAATATCGAGCTTTGCCGTAATACAGTTTCTCCTTCTGCCGCAGTTAATAATACAGCTGCTTATTCCGGTTCTCCAGCAATAAACAGAGGCTCTGTAAAGCTTGAAGCTTCCGGTTTGTCATGTTCTGCCGATCTTGATGCAATTTTTAATGAGGCTGCCTCAAAATACGGTGTGGATGCCAAATTTCTTAAGGCTATCGCCAAGTGCGAGTCTGACTTCTCCACAGAGTGCACAAGCCGTTCAGGTGCCATGGGTATCATGCAGCTCATGCCACAGACTGCTGCCTCACTTGGTGTCACAAACGCCTACGACCCATACCAGAATATCATGGGTGGCGCCAGGTACATAAGCGAAAAGCTCACCCAGTATAATGGTGACAAATCACTGGCCTTAGCTGCCTACAATGCAGGCTCCGGCAACGTAGCCAAATATGGCGGCATTCCACCATTTAAAGAAACTCAGAACTATGTAGCAAAGGTTATGGCATACTATAATTCATAATAAATTGTATTCTGACTCACATAAAATTATATTTTAATTCAAAGTGGCTTGACAAATGCTGATGTATATAGTAAACTTAGCAAGTTGATAGTTGCTGATGTGGCTCAGAGGTAGAGCACTTCCTTGGTAAGGAAGGGGTCACGGGTTCAATTCCCGTCATCAGCTTATTTAAAGAAATCCCCGAAGCTTAAGATTTTCCAGTAAAATCAAGAGTTTCGGGGTTTTTTGTACTTCATTTTTTCAAATTTAGTTATTTTATATATTGAATGCCACAGACATAAAGCCTGTGGCATTCAATGTATATGAGGAAAAGCATATGCGACGTCAATTCTGTGCACATGAATAATTTTTAGTCGGAACTGAGTGTACCCCAACGCATAGTTGAAATACAACAGCTCCTTTTGATGATATTATAGTAACACTTAATTGTGTCCTAAATATAGCCATGTGATAAATATTTTCTTAAATTTGGTAAATATTTACAAACAAACTCTTAATCCGGCAGAAATATTCTATATTTCAACAATATATTTCTCGTACGCATTGATAACAGTAGTTTCTCCCACCTTGTCAAGCCTGACAAACTGCCTGCCGTAACTCATATGAACATGTCCATGCACAAAATACCTTGGCTTATACTGCTCAATAAGCCTGTTAAACACATCAAAGCCTGTATGACATGTATCCTCACCATCATGCAGTCCCTTTGCCGGCGAATGGGTAACAAGCACATCAAAGCCGTTTTTACGCTTAAGCTTCCACCACAGCTTCTTAACACGCTTTGTCATCTCCTTCTGAGTATACTGATTTTTTCCCGGTTTATAGCGGTTTGAGCCTCCCAGGCCAAGAAACCGTACACCCTCATATTCGTAAATCTCATCCTCAATGCATATGCAGCCTTCCGGCGGCTTTACATTGTATTTGTCATCGTGATTGCCATGCACATACAAAAGAGGGACTCCAACCATCGTTGTCAGAAAGGACAGATAGCTCGGGTTTAAGTCTCCACATGATACAATAATATCAATTCCTTTAAAATCCTCTTTCTTAAAGTATTCCCAGTACATTTTCGACTCTTCATCAGCTAAGAATAGTATCTTCATTACAGTTTATTTTCCTCTACACCCTTTAGTTCAACCACCGTCTTTGCATTGTCAACAAACTCACTCATAGGCGGAATACTACCTACAACATTATCTACAAGCCAGTCCATTTTCATGATATCAGACGGTTTCATCTCGTGCTCACCTTTGTTTTTAAGCTCGCCCTTCTGATTATATATCTGTCCAAAGAACGGCACAATCTCACCCTTTGTGATATCGCTCTTTAAATGATCCGCAAGCCTTTTCACTCCATAAGGTACATGCTTTGAACAAATCAGGTCAATAACACCGGCAGACATGCCCCACCAGTAATTAAGTGCCTTAACCTGCTCCTGTCCTTCAGCCTTGTAGGAGCCTGCCAGTACGCTCTGCAAAAGCTTCTCATAAAACACTCCCCAGTTCCATATAGGCATGGCAAGATTTAATGCCTGTCCATCCTGCAGCTTGTACAGACCAAAATATCTGGACGCGTCATTCGGAGTGATAATATCCTGATCTGACACATAATGCAGGTCATTTTCTTCAAGAAATTTATTCCTGTCATAATCCTTTGTCTTTGACCATGCCAGATATACCTTTGCCCTTGGATTCACACTTGCAACTCCCAGAGCAAACGCGTTGATATTTGCAATCATGCCATATATCGGGTAGTCTGCAATATATGCAACCCTTTCATTGTCTGTGACAGCTCCTGCTATCATTCCTGCGAGAAACTTTGCCTCATACATACGTCCATAGTATGTTCTGATATAAGGATGAGGCGCATTCAGCGAACAGTTGAGTATATAAACCTCCGGATGCTCAACAGCCACCTTTAAGCTGTTTGGCATCATCTGCGGTCCCACACAAAAAACTATATCGGCACCGGACTTTATGATATCTTCAAGCACCTGCTCCACATTGTTCTCATCTACACCTGCCACATATTCTGTCTCCAGCTTGTCTGAAAAGGTTTCATCAAGATACATACGCCCAAGCTCATGCGAATACAGCCATGCAGATGTCTTTGGCTCTCTTGGATACAAAAATACTACCTTGAGCTTCTTTTGAGTCTGAGGAATAAGATAGTTTAACAGACTCTTTTTTGTCTGTACCTTTTTCGGATCCAGCACCAGATTTATCTTGTGCTTTTCCCCTTCTGCCGCAAACTCCTTCCATGTATTGATGACGTTTTTGTTGTAATCATTCTCAGACATCTCAAGCATGGCATCCATGCCAAAGACCTCCATAAATACTGTAATAGCATCCCCCAGCTTGATATCCAGCCTGTCACCACCGCGGAAATTATAGACCTTTGAAAAATCAAACATTACCTTGGCAAATTTTTCCTTGGTCTCATCATCCCATCTGCCCTCTTTTCCAACAAGCGAAAGAAGCTTATCAGCATTGCCCAGCTTCGTAAACTCCACCGAGCAAAGCCCCGTGATTTCATTGAACTTCATATACTCATAATAAAGCCTCACATCATAATCATCCGACAGCTTTGGAATCTTTCTGGTCACAATTGCAGGAATCGAAACGGCGTTGAAGTACTTGAGTACACTGACCCTCTTATTGCCCTCAAGCACATAATACCTGTTCATGTACTCAAATGCCTTGATTGGATCTCTGATTCCCTCATTCATCTGTGCATCTGACAGATTAGACCACTTCACTGCAAATTCGGTTTCCTCGTCCAATATCGGCATAAAGTTTGCCGCAAATGAATATGTCCTGCCCATGGTGCTTGTTCCTACAACGAAATCCAAAGGCACCTGGACCAGCCCCATATACTGCTCTGTCTTAATATCTGCCTCTGATAAGATTTCATCAAGTACTGGCAGATAAGGAAACTGTCCTTTAGCTATCCTTGCCCTGTATTCTTTTTTTCCCTGTTTTAATGCTTCTGAATATTCTGTTTCACCCATATCGTAATCTCCTTTTGAAACTATTTTAACATAAATTTTAAAAATTTAAACATTTCCTTTGATATTTTTGAAAACTCTGATATAATATATGTTAGGAAATAGGTACCACAGCTATATGGAGGATAAAATAATGCAAAATATATCTCGGGAAAATGCCGATATCATAGGCGAAGTAGCCAATATCTGCATAGGCAATGCAGCCACAACACTGAGCATGATTCTACAGAGACCAACAAATATTACGACTCCGATTGTAGAGGTTTTGAAAAAAGAGGATGCTCTCGATCACGATGATCGAATTTTAATTAAGGTTCCTTACACAAAAGGACTTGACGGAACCAACCTACTTATTATAAAATTAAATGATGCATTGGTTATTGCCAATCTCATGATGGGAGGCGACGGAAGTAATGTTTCTGATATGACACTTGATGAAATCACACTTTCTGCCATATCGGAGGCTATGAACCAGATGTGTGGTACAATAGCTACATCAATGTCTTCGCTCTTAAACGAGCCAACCGACATAGGCTTTCCGCTTATTAATTCAAGTTATCAGAAGACCTTTGATATACCGGAAGAGTTATGTAACGGAACAGATATTGTCAAGGTGACATTCAGGCTGACTGTTGGAGATTTAATAGACAGTGATCTCTTACAATTGTATCCAATAAGCATAGTAAAACAGATTATCAAACAGGAGGTTTAACAACATGGCTAGAATTTTAATAGTTGATGATGCAGCATTTATGAGAATGATGCTGAAGGATATCCTTACAAAGGGTGGATTCGAGATTGCAGGCGAGGCTGCTGACGGAAATGAGGCAGTTGCAAAGTACAATGAGCTCAAGCCTGATCTTGTAACACTTGACATCACTATGCCAAATAAGGATGGCATCCAGGCTTTAAAGGAAATTAAAGCAGCTGACCCAAACGCTACATGCGTTATGTGCTCTGCTATGGGACAGCAGTCTATGGTTATTGACGCTATCCAGTCAGGTGCCAAGGATTTCATCGTTAAGCCATTTCAGGCTGACCGTGTTATCGAGTCAATCAGAAAAGTACTTGGATAATATTTACATACAAAACAAGGTCTGTCAGTATAGCTGACAGACCTTGTTTTATTATATTTTTGTAACTTTTCAGTACCTTCACAGCTGCGCAAGACTCTCAATAGCCTTGTCATCAAGAATAACCTTTGCATGCTCCATAAGAAAAGCTCTTTTGTCAGCCCCTGCAATGATATCATCTGCATACTCATCTGCTATGACAGACATCTTTTCAAGCTCATGCTCATCATAGCCCGATAAATCCATGCTCATAAAGTACTCTCCCTCAAACTTAAAAAGCTGTGAGAATGGCATTGGCAGTCCTTTAATCATCTTTGCAAATCTGACAGCCACATCAAATTTTTCAAAAATGAACATTACAACAGACACCATATCCTGCTTTTTTGCAGTTGTCCTGCCTTTTTTATTTTTCTCATTCTCTGCAGCCTCAGCCGGCAGCGAATTAAGCAGTCCATTAACGATATCCTTAAGATGCTCCATCATGCCCTCAGTAGCAGGATGTTCAGAAAATGTCAGAGAAAGTGTGTGATCCGCCAAAAAATCTGCTCTCACAGTCTTGATTCCCGAATTAAAATCAGTTCCAAACTCTTCTGAAGCCATGTCAAATATCTGGTTCATGAATTCCTGGGTGCGCTCGCCATTGCTCATAATTTCATCCATTGTATATCCCAGATCATATATTTCTTCTTCTGAAATAACACATTTTATAGTGTGTTCACCTATTCTTGAAAACTCCATAACAAGCTTCACCTACTTTCTTTTTAGCTTTTGTCTGATACGGGATAGTGCATTGTCAATTGATTTGTCTGATTTTCCAAGCATATGCGCTATCGATGTATAATTATTTCCTTCCAGATACAATTGTAGCACTTTTTTCTCCATATTACTCAGTTTATTCCACAATTGTTCCTTAAATTCCTTAAATTTTTCCTTCTCTATGAGAAGCTGCTCAGGACTTGCAATATCATCTTGCAGCATTTCCTCAAACTCTGTACCATCACTGTCACTCTGCGAAAAGGATATATATGTGTTAAGCGGCATATGTTTCTTTCGGTTTGAAGCCTCAAGCGCCGAGCTAAGCTGCCTTGTGATGCATAGCTGTGCAAAGCTGTAGAAAGATGCTTCCTTGTCGCTCTTATAGTCTCTGACCGCTTTAAACAGGCCAATCATGCCCTCCTGAATAAGGTCATCATTCTCACCGCCTATCAGGTAGAGAGCATTCGTCTTTTTACGCACAAGCGGCTTATACTTTTCCAATATATAGTCCATGATTTCATTGTTGTCACCATGGTCATTTTTGTCATTATGAATCCTCATAATAAGCTCTTCATCCGTATATGCGCTGTAATCTTCCACTATATGCTTCCTATTCTATAAATATACAATTCATAATACACACCACTCATCCCGCGACATGTAATCTACTTTCCACTCTTAAGTCTCTGTCTGACTATCTCATATGCAAGCACGCCTGTCGCAACCGATGCGTTCAGTGAGTCGATATCTCCCACCATAGGAATAGATGCTGTCATATCACAGTTTTCCTTTACAAGCTTGCTCACCCCGTCACCCTCATTGCCTATTACAAGACCTATAGGACCTGTGAGGTTTAAGTCATACATGGTAGTACCACCCATATCAGCACATACAAACCACATGCCCTTTTCCTTAAGCTCCTTTATGGTATTTGAGATATTGGTAACCTTGGCAACAGGTGTATAGTTTATCGCACCTGCAGACGTCTTTGCCACTGTAGGTGTAAGTCCCACTGCACGCCTTTTCGGTATGATAATGCCATGTGCTCCCGCCTGGTTTGCGGTACGGATTATTGCACCGAGATTGTGTGGATCCTCTATACCGTCAAGTATGATGATAAAAGGCGGCTCGCCCTTTCTTTCGGCATTTTCCAGTATGTCCGAAACCTCGGCATACTCATATGCTGCCGAAACTGCAATGACACCCTGATGCTTGCCTGTCTCAGACATCTGATCAAGTCTTTCCTTTGCAACATAGTTTATGATTGCATCATGCTTTCTGGCCTCTCTTGTGATTGACTTTATTGGTCCGTCCTGACAGCCGTCAAGCACAAAAAGCTTGTCTATTGTCTTTCCCGAACGGAAAGCCTCTAGCACAGCATTTCTGCCCTCTATATAATTCTCATGAAATTTTTCTTTATTGTTGTTATCCATATTTTCCTCTTATTTTGTGCTATATTTCAATTCCTAAAAGCTCCACTCCAAGCTTAGTGAGTGAAACAACCCTCTCAAAATCATCCTTCAGATAAAGATAGCCCATGACCGCCTCAAGCCCTGTAGCCTTCCTGTAATCAGCCATTGTAGCGTTTTTTGCCATGGAAGGCGACTTGGCATTGCGCCCCCTGTGATACACATCACTCTCCTCCTGCGTCAGATGAGGTAAAAGTGCCTCTATCATGAGAGCCTGCGTATGTGCCTTTACTATATTACTTGTGTGCTTATGAAGCAGATTTGCCTTTGTATTGCCCTTTCCCACCACAACTGAGCGGATGACAATATCAAATATGCCATCACCGATATATGCAAGTGTAAGCGGCGAGTATGTCCTTATATCAACATCCTTTATTCCAAACTGTTCCTTAATATATGAGTCTATCTTCATACTATACAAGCTCCCATTTTACTCCCTCTCTGGTATCCTTTATGGCAACCCCCTTTGCCAGAAGCTCATCTCTTATGGCATCGGCTGTCGCAAAATCCTTTGCCTTTTTAGCGGCTGCACGCTCTGTAATTTTATCATTGATAAATGCCTCAAGCTCACTGTCTACAGATGACGATGCCTCAAGTAAGGCCCTTCCTGATTCCCTAAATCCCAGATCAAGTACCTGCTCAAAGTCATCGATAAGTGCAAGCTTTGTACTGTCTGAGATATCAGCCTTAAGCACATCATACACTATGGTTATAGCCATTGATGTATTCAGATCATTTGAAACAGCATCAGTAAATTTCTTCTTAAAGTCAGCAAAAGCTGTCTCATCTATATCACCCTCATCCTTAAGCTCTGCCACACGCTTTGCAATCTTATTGTATGCCGCAACTGCATTGTCGAGCGCATCAAACGAAAACTCAAGAGGCTTTCTGTAGTGTGACTGTAAGCAGAAGAATCTGTAGGCAAGCGGATTGTAGCCTTTCTCCTGAAGCACCGAAACTGTGAGGATTGCACCCTTCGACTTGCTCATCTTGCCGGCTCTGTCATTTAAGTGATTGACATGGAACCAGTACTTACACCAGTCGTGTCCCAGATAGCTCTCAGACTGTGCAATCTCATTGGTGTGATGTGGGAAAATATTGTCCACACCGCCACAGTGGATATCCACATACTCTCCGAGATGCTTCATGCTGATGCATGAGCACTCTATATGCCAGCCCGGATATCCAACGCCCCATGGGCTGTCCCATTTAAGAGCCTGGTCCTCAAACTTAGACTGTGTAAACCAGAGTACGAAATCATTTTTATTCTTCTTGTTTACATCCTCCTCGACATCATCTCGCACTCCAACCTGAAGCTGTTCCTTCTCTACAGCTGAAGAGAACACAAAATAATCATCAAGCTTTGATGTATCGAAATATACATTGCCTCCTGCAAAATAGGCATAACCCTTCTCGATAAGCACCTCCACCATATGGATGAATTCCGGAATACAGTTGGTTGCAGGCTCTACGACATCAGGCATCCTGTTGTGTACGGCTGTAAAATCCTTGAAAAAAGCATCTGTGTACTCCTTTGCCACCTCCATGACGCTCTTGTGTTCACGCTTTGCGCCCTTTAGCATCTTGTCCTCTCCGGTATCTCCATCACTTGAGAGGTGTCCCACATCAGTGATATTCATGACACGCTTTACATCATAGCCCACATAGCGAAGTGCCTTCTCGAGCACATCCTCCATGATGTATGATCGGATATTTCCGATATGTGCAAAATGGTAAACTGTAGGTCCACATGTATACATGCCGATTTTGCCGTCAACACGCGGAACAACAGTATCAATCTGTCTTGTGAGTGTATTGTAAAACTTGAAATTATTCTCCATTATTTATATCTCCTTTTGGATGATTTATAACTATCCTATTATTTTAGCATGTTTTCCCTATATATTCAAATCAATCGGTCTGACAGCCGGTGCAGCCGCTGCAACCGCCTCCGACCTGCATACTTGCCTCATAGAGACCTGTAAGTGAGCAGATTGCCTGTGATGCAATTCCCTCCTCGCGGCCTGTAAAACCAAGCCACTCCTCGGTCGTCGCCTTTATATTTACCTGTTCCTTTGCGATTTGCAGCGTATCAGCCACATTCTGCTCCATCTGCTCAATATACGGACGAAGCTTCGGCTTTTGTGCAATTACTGTCGCATCTATGTTTTCTATCACATAGCCTTTTTTTGCAATGAGTTCTCTCACATGCTCCAAAAGCTTAAGACTCGAAATACCCTCATATGCCGGGTCTGTATCCGGGAAATGCTTTCCGATATCGCCAAGTGCCGCTGCACCCAAGAGTGCATCCATTATCGCATGCAACAGTACATCGGCATCCGAATGTCCTAAAAGCCCGAGTGTATGCGGAACCTTCACTCCTCCTAAAATCAAATCTCTGCCCCCAACAAGCTTGTGCACATCATAGCCCATTCCTACTCTCATATATCGTCTCTCTTTCTATCAGATACAACACCTCATGTTATTGCCAACTGTCATTGCTCTGTATTTTGGTTTTTTAATTATAGTATACCTTATTTCTCCTGTTGCGCCAAGATATTATTTTAAGCTATTTTCAAATAAAAGACCGCCCCGGACAAACCGGAGCGGTCTTTATTAAAATAGGAATAGTTCATTAAATGTCTTATGCAAGTGCTGCAGTGATGATAGCCATTGAGTAAACCTCTCCTGCATTACATCCACGAGAAAGGTCATTGATTGGAGCATTGAGTCCAAGAAGGATTGGGCCGTATGCTTCAAAATTACCAAGTCTCTGTGCAATCTTGTATCCGATATTTCCTGCGTTGATGTCAGGGAAGATAAATGTATTTGCATGACCCGCAACCTCAGACTGTGGGCACTTTGTGCGGGCTACACGTGGTGCAACGGCTGCGTCAAACTGGATTTCTCCCTCGATTGGAAGATTTGGATATTTCTCTTTTGCCTTGTGAGCTGCGTTTCTCATCTTGTCAACATCCTCGCCCTTTCCTGAGCCAAGTGTTGAGTAGCTTAAGAATGCAAGCTTTGGATCGATACCGAAGATCTTAGCACACTCTGCTGATTCTCCTGCGATTTCAACAAGCTCGTCCTCTGTAGGATGGATGTTTATAGCACAGTCGCTCATTGCAAGCACCTCATTCTCACCTGTTGCAGATGGACGAACAAGGATAAAGCATGAAGATACGATTGTGTTGCCAGGCTTTGTCTTGATGAGCTGTAATGCCGGACGAACTGTATCTGCTGTTGAGTATGTAGCTCCTCCGAGAAGTGCGTCTGCGATACCCATCTTTACAAGCATTGTTCCAAAGTAGTTAGCTGATGAAAGAATTCCCTTAGCCTGCTCCGGTGTAACACCCTTGCTCTTACGAAGCTCGCAGAATAATTCAACCATCTCATCCATACGGTCAAAGTTCATAGGATCTATAATCTCTGCTCCACGGATATTGAAACCGCTCTTCTCAGCGCTTGCACTAATCTTCTCAGGATCTCCGACAAGGATAGGATGTAAGAAGTTGCTTGCAAGTAAACGCGAAGCTGCCTCAAGGATACGTGGATCCTCTCCCTCTGTGAATACAATTTTCTTTGGGTCTTTCTTTAATATTTCGATTAACTGACCAAATCCAAACATGATAATGTCTCCTTTATGTATATTATTTATTATTTAAAACTATATCTGGTTTCACACCACTGACTATAATATACTTATTTTTCTCGAATATCAATAATTGTTAAAAGGTTGTCAAGATGTTCGCGAAAAAATCCAATCCATGATATTTCATGGTACAATAAAAGGAACCGGATTAATATTTTCCGATTCCTTTTATAATGATCACTATTTATTCGTTTAAGGAGTATTTATCATACAAAACCGTTTACTCTGCAAGTGCCTTAAATGCCTCATCAAGATCCTCAATTATATCATCCACATTCTCTGTTCCAATCGAAAGACGGATTGTGTTTGGCTTGATGCCCTGGTCTAAAAGCTCTGCCTCATTGCACTCTGAATGTGTGGTTGAAGCCGGATGTATAGCAAGTGACTTAACATCGGCCACGTTTGCAAGCAGTGAGAAAAGCTCGAGGTTGTCGATGAATTTCTGTGCTTCTTTTGCTCCACCCTTAATCTCAAATGTAAAGATAGAGCCGCCTCCGTTAGGGAAGTATTTCTTGTAAAGTTCCTGCTGCTCTTTATCCTCTGAAATAGATGGATGATTAACCTTCTCTACGAGTGGCTGGTCCTTTAAGTACTGAACTACCTTGAGTGCATTCTCAACATGACGCTCCACACGAAGCGAAAGTGTCTCAAGTCCCTGAAGGAAGATAAATGAATGAACAGGCGAAATTGTTGCTCCTGTATCACGAAGTAAAATTGCCCTGATATATGTCGCAAATGCTGCCGGTGCGCAATCCTTTGCAAAGCTTACTCCGTGGTATGATACGTTTGGCTCTACAAGCCATGGCCACTTATCATTCTGTGTCCAGTCGAATTTACCGCTGTCAATGATAACTCCACCGATTGTTGTTCCGTGTCCACCGATGAACTTTGTTGCTGAGTGAACCACGATATCAGCACCATACTCAATCGGACGGACAAGATATGGTGTAGCAAAGGTATTATCTACGATAAGTGGAATACCTGCCTCATGTGCGATATTTGCAATTCTTTCGATATCCACTACCTCTGAGTTTGGATTTCCGAGTGTCTCAATTTCAATAGCTTTTGTGTTCTCTTTGATGGCAGCCTTGATTCCATCATAATCGAATGGATCTACGAATGTAGCCTCAATTCCGTAATCAGGAAGTGTGTGTGCCAAGAGATTGTATGTACCGCCGTAGATATTCTTTGCTGCAACGATATGGTCACCTGCGTGTGCTACTGCCTGGAAAGCATATGTGAGTGCCGCTGCTCCGGAACCAACAGCAAGTGCTGCCACGCCACCCTCGAGTGCTGCAATTCTTCTCTCAAATACATCCTCTGTAGGGTTTGTCAGTCTGCCGTAGATATTTCCTGCATCTCTGAGTCCGAATCTGTCTGCCGCATGCTCACTGTTATGGAACACATATGATGAAGTAAGGTAGATTGGAACTGCTCTCGCATCTGTAACCGGATCAGGTGTTTCCTGTCCTACATGTAACTGTAATGTCTCAAATTTTAAATTTCTGTCTGCATAATGTTTCTTGCTCATATTAATATCCTCCTATTAATGATATGTTAATGTTATTATTTTTGATTTAATTCCGGGATGTGTTCCCTTGAACTAAACATATCATACCATCTTTCTAGGAAAAGTGTTAATACTTATAACTAAGAGCTTGTTATAAATACATTTTATAAGCAAGTATTTTTCAAAATATCAGAAAGCTCCCTCGTAGCTGCACCAACATCCATGTTATTTACCGCATAGTCACATATCTGGCGATTGCGTTTCTCTGCATCTATCGACAGAATACGCAGTGTCTTTTCTTCTATCGAGTAATCCTGCTCTATGATATCCCGGATTAAAAGCTCCTTATCGCGTGCCACATATACTATAACAGTAGGAAAATGACGCTTCATGGCAATAGCGCCACACATATCAAGCGGCATCACGACAAAATGCCCCTTTGCAAGCACTGCCTCTATATCTTCTATTTTGGTACCATACTGTATTCCTGCGTATCTTGTCTTTTCAAAGAAATCCTGCGCATTGAACTCATCCTCCGTCAGGTACCTGTGCTTATCTCCGGGCTTGGTACAGTAGGTTTTTGGATTCTCAAACTGCTCCATGGCGCACAGGCTGTCTGAGAGTGCTGTTTTTCCTGAGCCTGATGGTCCGACAAGTGCCACAACTGACGGATTCTTTATATTTTTATTTCTATATAATGACGCATTTATTATCTGCTCCACGAGATATACAAACTCTGTGATATTATTAACAGATAAAAGTCCTGTCATTTTTGAATTCCACGGTTTTCTCATGAGCACGGGATATGTGGCCGGTGTCTCAAGCACATTGTGTATGGCGTCATCTAAAATAATGTCAAACTGCACGAGATTTTTTGCATTGCCAAGTATGATATTTTCTGTCGGGAAATCAGGAAATGCCTCCATTATCTGGCTCGCTCTCACTCCCATGAAGCCCGGTGCCACCGCCGTGATAAAATAAACCTCTCCAATATCCATGAGCCTTCTTATCATCCGCTTTGTCTCCTCTGTAGGCTTCTGCCTCTCGTAAAGTGTATTATCCCGGTAAAATTCCTTTATGACAGAGGCTCTGCCGGTATTCTCCCAGGAATCTATATCCTCCAGTTCAAGCGGTGGGGTGATATTATATTTTTTGTTTGCCATATCTATGGCTATGCTGTTGAATGGGGCTGTCACATCATCCCAGTCAAGTCCTATTTTAGGTCTTATCATGCTTATCCCTTTCTGTTTCGTAACTATTTATAACAAAAAGACCTGCAACAACTGCAAGTCTTAACAAGTAGCGAGGGAGAGACTCGAACTCTCAACCTCCCGGGTATGAACCGGACGCTCTAGCCAGTTGAGCCACCTCGCCATATTAATTGATATCCTTTAAAAGGATGGGACCTACAGGGCTCGAACCTGTGACCCTCTGCTTGTAAGGCAGATGCTCTCCCAGCTGAGCTAAGATCCCATGTCGTCAACCGACTTGATTATTATATACAGTCGGCACCTTATTGTCAACAACTTTTTTCATTTTATTTAAAAAAATTTTAACTATTCAGAAGTCTCTCCACAAGCTTCACGCACTCTGCCGCATCCTTTGAATATCCGTCGGCTCCTATCTCGTCTGCAAAGCTCTGTGTAATGCAGGCTCCACCGATTACCACCTTGCTCTTACAGCCCTTTTCCTTGCAGATTTCCACTACATCCTTCATGCGCATCATGGTAGTGGTCATAAGAGCTGACAGTCCGATAACTGCCGCATTCGTCTCAATCGCCTTGTTCACGATATCCTCACAAGGCACATCCTTTCCCATATCAATCACGTTGTAGCCATAGTTTTTAAGCATAAGCACAACAAGGTTCTTTCCTATATCATGGATATCCCCCTCCACCGTTGCAATGACAAGAGTCGGCATATCATCACCTGAGTCCTTCTTTTCAAGTAACGGCTCCAGATGCTCTATAGCAAGCTTCATAGTATTCGCACTGCCGATAAGCTGTGGCAGAAAATATTTCTTCTGGTTAAAAAGCTCTCCCACCTCATTAATAGCCGGAATCAGGCTGTTATTAATAATCTCGTCAGGCTTTGCCCCATCAGAAAGCATTTTCTTTACTTCATCAATTATACTGCCCTTGTTTCCCTTTAAGACAGCCTGAAATACCGCATCCTTACTGCCTGCTGCACCTGTGCCGTTTGAAGCAGACGCATCATTGTCCGACTTTTTCACAACAACAGTCTCATATTTTGCCTTTTCCTCCGCAAGCCTGCTCATGCGCTCGATGTATGCTATATCGCTGTCAGGTCTGTCGAGCAGCATATCCGATGCAAATGCAGCATTCATCAAAAGCTCCTGTGATGGATTGGCAATAGCCATGGTGAGACCCTTGCATATGGCCATTGTAAGAAACGCTGTGTTCACATACATACGCTCAGGCAGTCCGAAGGATATATTTGAAAGTCCGCATATTGTAGGAAGCTTTTTCTCATCCTTGCAGTACGCAATGGTCTCATAGCACTCGATTGCGGCCTTTGGATTTGCACCTATTGTCGCAACAAGTCCATCCACCACTATATCCTCATGTGCCATTCCAAGCGAAAGTGCCTTGTCATAAATAGTATTTATAATCTGCTTTTTCTCCTCGACATCCTTTGGCAATCCTGCATCCGAAAGTGGTAAGAGTATGAACATCGCTCCGTATTTTGCCGCAAGAGGCAATAGTTTTTCCATCTTCTCAGTCTCAAGGGAAATAGAATTGATGAGAGCTCTTCCCGGATAAATCTTAAGAGCCTCCTCTATTACCTCCACATAACTTGAATCAATACAAAGAGGGCAGTCCACGGTTGATGAAACCTCATATATAACCGATTTCATCATCTCCTTCTCATCGATACCATTCATGCCCATATTGATATCAAGTATTCCCGCACCATTTGTCTCCTGCTCCATAGCCATCTGGCGCACCAGGTCAAGCTTTCCCTCACGAAGCTGTGCCTGCAGCTTTTTCTTGCCTGTAGGATTGATTCTCTCTCCGACCACAGTAAAGTTGCCATCTAAGTCAATCTCTACATTCTTTCGTTCAGACGCAAGCACTCTTCTATGATGCTCAAGCGGCTTATGAACAGGCATTGACTTTACGGCCTCTGTGAGAGCACGTATATGCTCCGGTGTGGTGCCACAGCAACCTCCGACAATGGATGCCCCCGCCTCCACAAGCCCTCTCATCGCATCGGCAAACATATCCGGAGTCATCTTGTATACAGTTTTCCCATCCTCAAGCTCCGGAAGCCCTGCATTTGGCTTGGCAATAAGAGGCACTGTAGAGTACTCTGCCATTTTTTCAACCAGCGCTATCATCTCAGCAGGTCCCGTCGAGCAGTTCACACCGATAGCATCCACTCCAAGTGACTGCAGCACAACAACTGCTGTCTCAGGCGGTGTACCAAAAAGAGTCCTGCCATCCTCGTTATAGGTGAGTGTCACCATAATAGGCAGGTCGCTTACCTCTTTTATAGCAAGCACTGCCGCTCTGCACTCCTGAAGACTCATCATTGTCTCAACCACAAAAACATCTGCGCCCGCCGCATCAAGAATCCTCGCCTGCTCCTTGTACACCTCCAAAAGCTCCTCAAACATCAGATCCCCGAGTGGAAAAAGCTGTCTGCCTGTCATCGTCATATCCGCAGCCACAAGTGCCCTATCTCCGACAGCCTGCTTTGACAAGCCAACAAGCGTGGTATTTATCTCATTGATTTTCTCCTGTAAGCCATATTCTAAAAGCTTAATCCTGTTTCCTGTAAATGTAGGTGCGTAAACAATATTCGTGCCGTTATCGACATAGGCCCTCTGCAGATCAAGAATCACCTGCGGATGCTCCATCACCCATTCCTCCGGACACACTCCTACCGGCATGCCCGCCGCCATCAGGTTTGTACCGGTCGCACCATCCAGGATAACTATGTTTTCTCTGATATATTTTCTGAATTCTTCTCTTGTCATTTTGTTTCCTTTTCTTTTCAGCTATTAATCACTCCACAGTGTAAAGTATTTCAAAGCAAAAGCTATATACTCTTCATCCTTGAAATTTGTGAAAATTTATATTATCATTGTAACCGATTTTAAAACACAAAAATCAATAGTCTATTCACCATAATATACTAAAACACTATATTTTTCAAACAAAAGAAAGGATTTCTTATGAAACTTATCGCTTTAGATCTTGACGGAACACTTTTCAACAACCAAAGTCAGATATCCAAGGAAAATATAAAAGCTATAAAAGAAGCAACTGCCGCCGGGATAAATGTAGTCATCTCCACCGGCCGTCCCTTCGGCGGACTGCCGTTTGAGGCAATTAAGGGCACCGGCATCCGCTACGCTATCACTGCAAACGGAAGTGCAATCTACGAGATTGATACCAAAAAATGTCTTTACGAAAACTGCCTTTCTGATGAGACAGCGTTTTCAATAATTGATTACCTGATGACAAAGCGCGTTCATATGGATGCCTTCATAAACGGCTGTGGCTATTCTCCGTACAAGTGTCTCGAGGATGCAAAGGATCTCAAAATGCCTTCTTCTATAAAGGAATACATCATGACAACCAGAAAACGTGTGAACGATATCACTGAAATGATGCGCGAAAACAATTACCATATGCAGAAAATGACCATCAATTTTCCAAAGGATGCAGATGATAACTACTACTGCCGCGACGAAGTATTTGAGTACCTGAAAAAAATCCCTGAAATCACGCTCGTAAGCGGTGGCTACGGTAATCTGGAATTCACAAAAGCAGGCGTTGACAAAGGTGTGGCACTTCATAAGCTGGCTCAAATCCTGAATATCGCAGCTGATGAGACAATGGCTGTCGGTGACACCGAAAACGACATGGCTATCGTAAAAGCCGCACACATCGGCGTGGCCATGGGAAATGCAACCGATGAGCTTAAGGCACAGGCTGATTACGTCACCGACACAAACGAAAATGACGGCGTAGCCAAGGCTATCCGCCACTTTATGGGTTAATCTTACAAATTTAATATAACGATAACTGTCATATAAGAGTATAATAGTTGTTTAGCGCAAAATAGCTGTTTAACACACAATAAATAATCACCTGTCATATATATCCAAAGAAGCACATATACTTCTAAGACAACATATGACAGGTGATTTTTTGATTGTAAAAAAATATTTATCCAATCCACTTGTAACCGGAACTATTTTCCTGACACTTGCCGGTACAACCAGTCGGTTTATGGGATTTTTCTTTCGCATATTTCTTAATAACGTCATGGGCTCAACAGGTCTGGGACTCTATCAGCTTGTGATTCCACTCATGTCCGTATGCATGTCACTCTGCTGCAACGGTTTTCAGACCGCTACATCAAAGCTTGTTGCCGAAAAGCCTCAAAACAGGCATATTATACTCATTTGCGCAATAATTATGTCAGCCACCATTGCTCTTTTACTCACAATTATTATGTATTCCACTGCCAACTACATAAGCATTTGTATTTTAAGCGAGTCACGCTGCACAGAGCTTGTCAAGGCGCTGTCCTTTTCCATTCTGCCCGCTGCTATCCATTCCTGCATAAACGGATACTATTATGGATTGAAAAAAGCAGCCGTTCCAGCTGCCACTCAATTAATTGAGCAGACCGCACGCATTGGCACCTGCTATCTGATATACGCAATACTATCTGACGGTGGCAGCTGCTTTAAGCCTGTATACTCTATATACGGCATCGTGGCAGGCGAAGCGAGCGCAACCGTCTTTTCCGTTATCACAATAAAAAAAGATTTCTCATACTTTAAAATATCCGTCAAAAGCCTGAAAACAACAGCCTATGGCATGGCTGCGCTTTTCATTCCTTTATCACTAAACTACATATTGGCAAGCTTTTCATCCTCAGTCGAAAATGTGCTTATCCCGAGAACTCTTAAGCTCTACGGACTATCACCGGCATTGGCCCTTGACATATTTGGAACCATTTCCGGTCTCACCCTTCCTGTGCTTTTATTCCCCGGTGTGCTTTGCAGCTGTGCCTGCGTGATGCTTCTGCCATCTGTTTCTGAAGCGAATGCCGCCGGAAAGGATACAAAAATCACAAAAACCATAAACTCCTGTGCCTTATTCGGACTATGCTTTGGTCTTATCTTTACATGCATATTCTATCTGCTGTCGGATTTTATAGGGGATTTTCTTTTTTCATCGAAGCTTTGTGGATATTTCCTTAGAAGACTGTGTTTTCTGTGCCCACTGATGCACATAAGCGGAATGCTCTGCAGCATACTGCACGGTCTGGGTAAAGCAAAGCAGGTGCTCTTTGTCAATCTGCTCACCTGTGCAATAAGAATTCTGATGATTATGCTTCTCGTACCCCACTATGGGATAGATGCATATCTGTGGGCTATGCTTGTGTCGCATGTGTTTATGACACTTGCTGTCGGGATTCTCACCTGCCACACAGCACACAAATAAAAAAAGCCTGCACATACTCCAGGCATACCGGAATATGTGCAGACTCATAAAACTACAGATTATACACGTGAAAGGTACTCACCTGTTCTTGTATCAATCTTGATAACATCATCTGTCTCAACAAAAAGTGGTACATAAACTGTAGCACCTGTCTCAACTGTAGCAGGCTTTGTAGCACCTGTTGCTGTATCACCCTTGAAGCCAGGCTCTGTCTCTGTAACAGTAAGCTCAACGAAAAGTGGTGGCTCAACTGCAAATACATTGCCCTTGTGTGAGCAAACCTTACACATCTCGTTCTCTTTTACAAACTTGAGAGCATCGCCAACCTCATCCTTTGGTAAGTCAATCTGGTCATATGTCTCAACATCCATGAAATGATAGAAATCATCATCTGCATAAAGATACTGCATATCCTTACGATCAATGTGTGCTGTAGGGCATTTCTCTGTTGGACGGAATGTCTTCTCAACAACACCACCACTGATGATATTCTTTAATTTTGTACGTACAAATGCTGCACCTTTTCCTGGTTTAACATGCTGAAATTCGATAATCTGATAGATGTTTCCCTCGAACTCGATAGTAACACCGTTTCTGAAATCTCCTGCTGAAATCATTAGTTACTTCCTCCTTAAATCGTGCGAGCCTAAGCTCTCTCATTCGTCCATTTTACAATAAAAAACAATACATTTCAAGTATTTATTTTCTATTGCATGAATTTGTATTGGTTTTATATTAGTTTCTTGCCTCGATATCCGATATCATAGCTATTCTCTTTGCGTGTCTGCCGCCCTCAAACTCGGCTGTCAGATAAGCCTTTACGATATCCTTTGCAAGCTCAACACCTACAATCCTCTCACCAAAGGCTATGATATTGGCATTGTTGTGCTGTTTTACAAGGCGTGCTGTGGCTGTGTCTGAGCAAACTGCCGCACGGATTCCGTTGACCTTGTTGGCTGCTATTGAGATACCCACACCGGTACCGCATATCAGTATTCCGCAGTCAAACTCGCCCGATGCCACTGCATTAGCCACCTTCTCACCATACTCCGGGTAATTGCAGCTCTCACTTGAATCTGTGCCGAAGTTGGTCACCTCGTGACCCATGCTCTCAACGTACTCCATTATTGTCTTTTTAAGCTCAACTGCTGCATGATCATTTCCGATTGCAATCTTCATAATATATTTGCCTCCAAATTTTAAATTATTAGTTAAAAATTATTTATTTACTTTCTTTAAATGCCTCTTGTAGCATGCAATTACAGGCTTTTCAATAAATCGCTTAAGCACAATCTGTATCTCCTCATTCGGGTCAATAGGTGCTACAAGTATTGATCTGATGCCCGTAAGATTGGCTCCGATGATATCCGTAAATATCTGATCTCCCACAAAAAGAGTGTTTTTCGTATCTGTGCCAAGCCTCTCCATCGCAGCACGATAGCCTGATGGCTTGGGCTTTCCTGCCTTGTAGATATACTTTATCCCAACCTGCTTAGCAAAGCTCTTCACACGCGGCTCTTTGTTGTTTGAGAGCACAAGGCACGAAAAACCAAGCTCCTTAAGGTGCTTAAACAAAGCAATCGCCCGCTCATCAGCAGGCGAACCATGAGTCACAAGGGTGTTGTCGATATCAAAAATAATGCCCCTGTAGCCCTCCTTATATAATTTATCAAAATCTATGCTGTATGTCGAGTCAATGTACTCTCCCGGGTATAAAAAACTCATAGTATAAAATTCTCTGTCTCCCTGTTAATCTGTTCATTCAAGGCTGCCTGCTGCATAACGATGCCATCCGCACTGCCGACAAAATGCTGATACTGCTGCAATACCTTATCCTTGTCTAAATCGGATACAGCCTTTGTGACATCAAGTGTGCTGATATCACTGTCAGCACCCTTAAGCTCATAGCTCGCATTGGAATCATATGTATTTGCATAATCAAGCGAGGTAAAGCTCTGCCTTGCCCTTGCAGCCTCATAATCAGCCGCATCATCAGCAATGGATTGCTGTGAAGCTGTGTCATCCACTGCCTGCTTCGAACTCATAATCTGGCTGTTTCTAAGCTCGTTTACCCTTATGGAATTGTATGAATAAAAGCCTTCGCTCGGGCGAATACCGGAAATGTTCATACGCACCTTCCCATCCTGTTTTAAATAAAAACTGCTGCCTAAACACTATTTGGTGTCAAGCATCTTTTTAAGCTCTGTCATAAATGTATTGACATCCTTAAACTCTCTGTAAACCGACGCAAACCTCACATATGCTACCGCATCAAGGTCCTTTAATCTGTCCATAATCAGCTCTCCGATGAGTGATGTAGAGATTTCCTTTTCCTCTCTGGCAAAAATTTCTATCTCGACCTCATCTACAAGCTTTGAGATTGTATCTGCTGAAATCGGTCTCTTGTGACATGCAAGAAGCACGCCCTTTTCAATCTTGGAGCGGTCATACTGCTCTCTGTTGTTATCCTTTTTTATAACGATGAGCGGGATTGTCTCCACCTTCTCATATGTAGTGAAACGCTTGCCGCAATCATCGCACAGCCTTCTGCGCCTGATAGAGCTGTTGTCATCAGCCGGTCTTGAGTCTATTACCCTTGTGTTGTCACTACTGCAAAATGGACACTTCATGCTGTACCCTCCGTAGGTATCATATAGTATGAAGAAGCAAAATATCTTTGTTTCTCATTATAATACTTCAAATCATCATCTGTATTTAAAAAGACCTATACATATTTTAGTATATATATACTAATTTTCGTTGTCAATATGTTTTGTACTGATTTTGACTTTTTTATAATTTTTTTGTATTTATAAAATCATAACAGCTTGCGCCGCATATCAGACTCACATATATTTACCAATATTATATCGGGTCCAATCTTCACAATCTTAACCCATGGAATACAATATTCATAATCCCTGCAAAATATTCCCATATATTTTCCCGGTCCCGGCACGATAATCGCACAGATTTTGCCACAGACCGGATCAAACTCCAAATCCCGTACGTGTCCGATGAACCTGCCCTCCTCCACGCTCACAACCTCTTTTTCGCATAAATCCAGAAAACGCATAAAACAGACCTCCCTTGGTCTATCTTATGCGTTTCTTTTTGATTTTGTGCTTATAAAAGCGTTTTATTCATAAAATTATACATTAAATCTGAAAAGAATTACATCTCCGTCCTTAACAACGTACTCTTTTCCTTCCATGCCTACGATGCCCTTTTCTCTTGCGGCTGCAAGGCTTCCGTTGTCGAGAAGATCCTGATAGTTGACTACCTCCGCCTTGATGAAGCCACGCTCGAAGTCAGTATGTATCTTGCCGGCTGCCTGTGGTGCCTTTGTACCTTTCTTTATAGTCCATGCACGGCACTCATCCTCTCCTGCTGTGAGGAAGGAAATAAGTCCGAGAAGTGAATAGCTTGCTGCTACAAGCTTATCGAGACCGCTTGACTCAACACCTAAATCCTCAAGGTACTCCTTCTTTTCGTCCTCATCGAGATCTGCAAGCTCCTGCTCAATCTGTGCACAGATAACAAATACCTCTGCGCCCTCTTCCTTTGCCATTTCTCTTACCTTTGCAACATGTGGATTGCTTGCGCCGTCATCTGCGAGGTCGTCCTCTGATACGTTTGCTGCGTAGATGGTAGGCTTTGCTGTAAGGAGATTATAGCCCTTGAACCAAAGCTGTGCATCCTCATCATCAGGTACTTCAAAGGTTCTGGCCATCTTTCCGTCCTCAAGATGAGCCTTTACTGCCTCAACAAGCTCAAGCTCCTTTGCAAGTGTCTTGTCCATTCTTGCCTGCTTTGCAATCTTTGCAATTCGCCTGTCAAGAATCTCAACATCCGAGAAAATAAGCTCAAGATTGATTGTCTCGATATCTCTTGCAGGATCTACAGAGCCATCTACATGGATAATGTTTGTATCCTCAAAGCAGCGCACTACGTGTACGATTGCATCTACCTCACGGATATTTGCAAGGAACTGGTTTCCAAGTCCCTCACCCTTACTGGCTCCCTTCACAAGACCTGCGATATCAACAAATTCGATTGTTGCAGGTGTAACCTTCTTTGTGTGATAGAGCTCTCCGAGCTTTACGATTCTCTCGTCAGGCACTGAAACAATACCTACGTTTGGGTCGATTGTAGCAAAAGGATAGTTTGCTGAAAGCGCTCCTGCCTTTGTGAGTGAGTTGAATAATGTAGACTTTCCGACGTTCGGAAGTCCGACGATTCCTAATTTCATTTTTGATTTTACCTATTCAAAAATCCCTAAAACAATGGATTTTTGCCTTTCTATTTTTGATTTATGTACCAATTCTGTACCAATTTGATTGGATATACTATATTTTTGATTATTTTATATTACTTTGAGTGCTTCTGCCACTCTGTCCATTTCTAAGTTCTTTTGCTCGTCTGTTGTGTGAACATAAAGATTCATCGTGATGCCTATGTTTGAGTGTCCTAGTATTGTCTGCAAGGTTTTGGGTGTCATACCGGCTTCAATACATCTTGTTGCGAATGTATGTCTTAATACGTGCATTGAAAATCTCGGTATCTGTGCTCTGTCACACGCTTTGTAAATTCCGGTATCATATGTGCTGTTTTTCACCGGTGCTCCGATCTTGCACAGAAACACTCTGTCTCTCCATTGAATGTCAATAAATTTGAATGAAGCATTTTTGGCTTTCTGCAATTTCAATAACGATACGGCTTCATCAGTGAGTGGAATTGTCCTATATCCCGATTTGCTCTTAGGCGGACCCTCTCTCCATTCACCTGTTGAATGCCTGTACTCTAAGCTCCTGACGATTTTGATTGTTTTGGCTTTGAAGTCTACATCTTCCCATTTAAGCCCCACAAGCTCACCTGTCCTTAATCCGGTCTGCAAGGCAAATCTGTATTGATACTCATATGATGTGCCTTTGATGGCTTCACAGAATTTTTTCTGATTTTCAATCGTCAATGCTTCTTTCTTTGAGGACTCCTTACCGATGTCGGATTTTACCATGCGGTTGCACGGATTTTTGGGAATAATCTCGCTTTGATATGCATAGTCAAGCATGTTGTATAGTGCTATGCGTGTCTGATATATCGTTGTCGTTCTGTAATCCTCGTCAGCCATATTAGTCATTATCTTTTGACAGTGGAGCGTATTAACCTCTCGCAGTATCTTATTCCCGATAACAGGCTTTATGTTGCGATTGTATCTCTCGGTATAATTCCTTAGAGTGTTCGGTCTTACTGTGCGCTTCTTAACACTTATCCAATAGTCAAACCACGCATCAACCAACATGTCAGACGGAAAGTCGGGATTGCTGTGCTCATCAGTGTACTGCTCATCAGCAAGCCACTTTTTACACTCTTGTAGTTTAGCAAATAATTTCTGCACTCGCTTTCCGTTCCTTGTCGTGTATCTGCCAACATAGTACTTGTCTTTTCTCTGACTAATGCCTCTGCCTAGTTCTTTACCTTTCAAGTCCTTTCCCATATTAAATTTTCGCTCCTTTCACTTATGGAAAAAGCCTTATGCAATTTATTATAATATCACATAAGGCTACATAAGTCCACATTTGATTATATCTCTATCGTCTCTGCGATATACTTTTCAAACTCTTTTCGCTTGATTAATCGCCTCTTTCCGACATACATAACAAATTGGCACCTTGGGTTGTTTGTTATTTCTCGTAGCTTGTTCACCCCGATATTGCTGTATTCCGCAGCCTCATCAATCGTCAGCGTCACTTTTTCCCATATTGGTACTTTATTAATCATCATCCGACTCCTTTCTATCTTTTCTTTAATGCCTGCCACTCTCCGGGAAGTGGTTGTTTTTGAAATTAATAATCTCTGCGATACCTCTTCAAGGCTTTTGTCAGCAACTAGCAATTTAAAAACTTCCGCTTCTTCATCGGTGAAATTGGCATTTTTCATAATTTCTTCAAGTTCCGGCTTAGTAAGTTTTGAAAACTTCATAAGCCTATCTCCTATTCTTCGGTTTTGCTTGCACTGTGTATACAAGTATTTGAATATCGGCATGAGCTGTTACACGGCTTGTTGTCCTCGTATACGCATTGTCTTTCAATTGGCTCTATATCACTTATAGTTCTGCTATTCATCTGCTCTCCCATCTCCTTGCTTGATATTCAAATTCTTAAACATAGCACACATAACATCTACAACTATACTGTTTCCAAACTGCTTGTATAACTGCGTGTTACTGTTTACTGCTGCCATTTTGTCAATATCTTCATCAGATACACCCATCAGCCGTCCACACTCTCTAGGGGTTAGTTTTCTGATACGATATTGTGTAGCAATATGGCTATTCGCATATCCGTGTGTTCCGGCTACAAGATTAGCTGATATGCCGTTATCGGAAATAACTGTACCGCATTGAGAATTATTACTTGATATTTGACCGACTTTTTCAATTCTAACAACTTCTTGGTTTTGTGCGGTTAATGTAGGGCAAGTATTACCTTTGTCTTGCACCCTGTCTCTTCTTGTTTTGCTGTTAGGATAGCTTGCGTCAAAGCAACCGCCTATTTCACATTCAATAGAGCCGTCCTTTGTAGCTTGTCTAATTTTTACGTTTTCAAGCAACAAATTATCTTTTTGCACTGTTGTCAGTGTATTAGATATATCATCTTTTCTAGGCTCTAATTCCGTCATATTGTGTCTGCTTTCCTGTATCTGACCGCTTTCATACGCTTTCCGTATCTGTTTGCCATATTCTGTCCGTTTAGGTGTCAATACTTGGCTTTCCATAACAAGATTATCTTTCTGCACACTTGTTAAGCAATTACTTGTACCTTGCATATTTACTTCTAATCTCTGTTCTGTCGGACTTCCCACAGTTCTATCTGACGGATTATCGGGATTTCTGCCACGCATAGCAACTATCTGTTTATCAACAATCATCGGTTCTCTCATCCCCCCTGCATAGTCGTAAGAGATGGAGAAATATAGTTTTTATCCCATACATTTCCAGCAAAGCCGGTTCCTCTATCGTCTCCGTACAAATTTCCTAATCTTCTTTGTTCCATTAAAACAACTCCTAAATCGTGTTTTTCAGCCTTTACACATCTTGCAATCGGATATACACCTCTTTGAAAATCTGCCGTTACTCCAGTGTATATACTGCCTATTACTTCCATTCAATCACTCCATTACTTCCATAATTATCAAGGCCTTTATAATCTCTTGCCCTAAGAGTTACGGCTACATCAATCTGTTTTTCTGCCGTCTCTCCCATATCCTTTAACAACCAAGTTTCCATCTGACCGCAAGTTTGATATTCCGCAGCCATATCTTGCCTTGATACAGTTTGCAACTTCTCTCTGTTGTGGCTTATTGATTGTTCCATCAACGCAAGTCTGTCTGTCTGTCTGTCTGTCTGTCTGTCTGTCTGTCTGTCTGTCTGTCTGTCTGTCAAGATTGTGTTGTGGTAGTGTACCATTGTCAATAAGCTGTTTTATCAGCTTGTCAGCCTTTTCATTGTTGATGTAATACTTTTCATCTACATTATCCTCAAGATAGTCTTTTAACTTCTTTTTGAGTGGTATAGGCTGTGGAAAATGGTAATTGTACTCACCCAGGAATGAAAACATAAAACATCTTTCACGATTTTGCGCTACGCCATAATTTTTAGCGTTCAAATCTTGATAGTAATTTGTATAGCCAAGGCTTTCAAGAAAGTCTAACCACTTTCTAAAGTCAGGCATATTATCCTGACTATGTACTTGTGGCACGTTCTCCATAAACAAAATCTGTGGTAATTCTCCGTTACTGTCTCTGATTTCTGTTAGTATTCTCTCAACTTCCCACAACAGACTGCTTCTTGTACCACTACCCTTAGACATTCTGGCCTGTTTTCCGGCAACTGATAAATCCGTACAAGGGAATGAGTAAGCAAGTAAGTAAGTAAAGGCTATCGTGTCTTTAATTCCTAAGTCAACTGCATGAACCTTAGTTATATCCATTGTAGGAAAATCTGTACCATGCACTGCGTTATAGCTTGCTATGGCATACTTATCAAACTCCACAACTCTGTAATGCTCAAATTTAGCACCTATTCTCTTTAGTGCCATTGCCTGACTTCCGTAGCCGGCGAATAATTCTATCAATCGGATAGGCTTTACTATGCTGATTGGTTCTCTTGTGAAGTCAAATATGCTCATTTGATTATCACAAGAATAATTTTCAAAATTCATTTTCTCTTACCAAAAGGAAACCTCGGTTTTATGTCGCGACAACCTATTCCTTTCTTTGATTTTTTAAGTCAAATAATAGCCTTTGCTTTTCACTTCCGCATAATCATCTTCTGAAAGCAAAACTTCTGTCTGAATCTTTTTGTTACCATAGCAATCAACATCACATACAACCTTGAAAAATAACATTCCGTTCTTTTCAATCGGTTCTTCGTGAGTTATATTTGTTACATATTGTTCAAGTAAATTCATTCTCCAATTCCCTTTCTTTCGAATCTCTCACAGGGCACATCAAGTAAGCAACCGCACCGCTCAATTTCTGTTGCTCCCCAATATGTCTTGTATCTGTAAGAGTTTGTGCAATTAAAGCAGAAGTCACTTCCGCTATTCATTTTGCAACTTGTCTTTTTATCTTCTAGCTTTTTCCCAAGGCTTTCATTTGTTCTTTTGAGTTCCTTGACCTTTTCCTGCAATTCCTCAAAATCTTCAATGAGTTTATTGTATTTCTTCTTGCTTAAAATCTTCATTCTGAATCACCCACTTTCTTTTCTTTTAAAATTTCATACAAGCAGGCATTAAAGCCTTTATTCTCAATCAATGGGACTTTCCATGTTCCTTTCACAGAGCCTTTGCACTTCCGTAGCTCAAACTCTTCTTTCTTCTCCGGCAGTTCCTGAAGAGGACACTTTCCATGTCGCTTCACTGTAAATGTATTCTGTGACAGCTTTGATGCCCCATTATTGAGTACGTTCATGAGGTGACACTTTTTAATACCTTGAAACTCATATAAAAATTTGCATTTACTGCATGATTCTGGCATATCCATAACCAATACTGCTTTAGCCATCTACTTCACCCCCTTTCAAACAATCGCTTACAAGCATATCTGCCTTGATTAATTCATAGATAATATCAAGGTAAGTTCTGTTATCTTTGTATCTGCAATTAGCGTCTTTATGTATTCTTGGGTCGTTATCGCTCCAATCATTAACGCTAAAATATGCATCACTTACATAAAGCATTTTTATGCCCTTCGCAATGCAAAGATAATAACAATCATGCTTGCCATATACGCCCTTGCATTTCTTGAAGCCGAACTTTTCAAACTCTTTAGCTTTAACTGTTGGTATCAGCATTGCTTTCACCTACTTTCTCAAAAGGAACACCTCTCAAATGTCCGTCAAGGTCTAATTCCGTTCCGTCAATATTGCCATTCAGCTTGTTTTGACAGTGACATAATAATGTTTCAAGGTCGCAAATTCTTCCTACTCTATATTCATCCCTTATAAAGTCAAGAACCCTGTTTACGCTTCCTATTCTGTATATTGCTATGAGTTCTGCGTAATTATTAAAGTGTTTATTGGCAAGTTCTCTATATTCTTCGCCCTTTTTATACTCATCATTCGCTTTAGATAAATATTCTTCTACACTCGTCATTCACTTTCACCTACTTTCAATAAATCCATAAACTTCTAATATTTACTAATCATCAACCTCGCTCCAACAATCATCATCTTTCCAACCTCTCGAATGAACAGAATCAAGGATGTCTTGCCTTGATTCCTCGTTTAATTCATCAATCTCAAATGCAATTTTATCATTATATTTTCTGTTATGAATTGTAACTATCATTATTTACACCTCGTTCCTGTATGTGTTTTCATCCAATAACTTATTAAACTTCTCAAACTGTTTCTGCGACACCTTATTATTAACCTTATCCGCTCTCAATTCGATTTTAAGGTGCTTTTCTGCAATATTAGATAATTCCCTTGCAAGGTTCTTTCTGCCTTGCTGTATGCCCTGTAAATAGCCTTTAGGTGCTTTTCTTTCGCCTATTGAACCACTATCACGATTTCCACCCTGTCCACCTATGCTAACATTCCTAAGCTGATAACCATTATCTGCATACAGCTTGATGTAATACTTCTCTTTTTCGTCAAGCTGACTTTCGGGAAAATTCAGAAATTCAACTCGCCAGCCATAAGGATTATCCTCTGAATATAGCTTATGTTTGCGTAGACTCAAATCTATGTGCTGTTCATAGCCTACAAGGTGGCTTGCCAATCTACTAAGTGTATGTATCGCCTGTCCGACATAAGCAAACTTAAAGCCGTTTTCATCTTCTCGGAGTAGGAAGTATATCCCGCTTTTGTCATTCAGTTTTGGATTGAGCTTCAATAGTCGCTTTTTATTTTCCTGTTCTATTGCCTTGACTCTTGCTATGTTCTGGTAATTCAAGAGTTATCACCTGCCTTTAGATGTTCTGCAATTTTCTCAATAAGATTGTTTTCCATTATTGTCTTTGATTTAAACAAATTCACAACATCGCCAATAGCTTCTTTGTAGCCGACTGCATATCCGTGGCTATATCCGGCTTGCCTGTTTTCATTCAACTTCTGTATTTCATTGTGCTTAAACAGCCTTGCTTCATCTTTAGTCAGCCACTTTATCCACCTACCGCACTTATCACAATACAGACCTGTTTGTGTGCCTTTTTCCTCGATAACCCCATTCACAATTCCACATTTATTACAAGTTATTGTCATTCTTACCACCTGCCTTTACTATTTCGATTGCTCTTTTAACAGGAATGAGATGATTATCACTGTTACCGCTTCCATATAGTTTTACTAAAGAGTCCGTTTTTAATTGTTCTACAACTTTATCCACATCATAGGCGGTTGGAGTTTGTGTTTCATCATTGATAATACTCTTTACAATATTCAGACCAGCATTTATGCCTTTTGCGTATGCTCCTATCTCTCTTTCTTTCTGGTCTTTTATCAGTTCTAATAATTTATCTGTGTCAATCAATCCCATTGTTCATCACTCCAATCCAATTTCTGACCGCAATTATCACAATATTCCTGCTTATCAGCTAATCCATTACCATTACAACAAGGACATAAAACAAACTCCTTATCTTCTGTAAAATCGGGTTTCTTCGGTATCTGCTTTTCAAGTGCCTTGTCTGCTAATTCAAAAGCATCTCGAATGGCATTATCCTTAAAGTTTTTTGATATTTGATAACCATAAGTATTGTAAATATGTTGTAGTAGCACTCTAGCATCTGTATTTTCCATATTTATCTCCTATTCTGCTTCTGATTGAAGCCACTCCATACAACTAGCTTCTCCCTCGTATTCCTCGCCGAATGTGTTTTTAAATCCGACAAGAAATTCTGCTAACTCTTCATCCGACATATTCCTTATTCTGTCGGCATTGGTCTGTCCACTATCACATCTGCAACAAGGCTCATTATCTCTTGGATTCCTGTTGTGCTGGCAGTTACAAGTGTGTGATTTTTCTTTTGTGGCTAAGTCAAGGTAATATTTCAAATCTTTTATCAAACTGATAGTTCCGTAGAGTTGTTTTTCCTCAAGCATTTCAACAACTTCCGATATTCTTCTATCAAAGTCTCGCTTGTTTACGCTTTCAAGGAATTTACTCATTTTCTCCACCTCTCAATTCATTCAGCCTTGCTTCGGCTTTTTCCTCTGTAGAAAAATACTTGCAATTTTCCTTGTCAATATCCTCAATCTCGTATATCGCAAGCTCCCTTATAGGTCTTTTCATAACCATTGCATACCTAGGATTGTTTATATCAACAATGTAATACACATATTTGCAAGGCAATTTAACAAGTCTGCCATGTTCCTCTAACTGCTGATACTCTTTGGATTTTTCAAGCCATTCAGCTAACTGTTCACAATCTTCTGCGCTTTTAATGCAAGCGACACGCATAGGATTATTTATATCAAAGAAATCTGCGTGGTAACGATGCTTTCTAGCTGATTCTTGCGCACGTTCTATAAATTCATCAATATTCATTACTGCTCCTTATCCGGAAGCTTAGCCAGTTTCCATGGTGTACACCTATCGCCACTCCACGATGTTGTTCCATTGCTCCAAGCATAAACTATCCCATTCTCATATTTCGCAAAATACCTTTTAACCCATCTGTGGTCGTTGCTATCGTTTACCAGTATCGGTGTATCAACTGCAACTTTTGACCAGTCAACAGGCGGTTCAACATATTCGCTATTCACCCATTTTTTTCTTTTGTCTATGCAAAATTCATCACCATTAAAATTGAATAAACACTCTTTACACGCTGTTCCATGACACATCATTAGCTCTGATGTCACTTTATTAACTGCTATTGAACCACCATTACAAGCAATATCTAAAATCTGTTCTGCGAATTTCTCTCTATTTGTCATAGTTTTGTACTCCTTTCCCATAATCCGGCATATGTTTAAATCTTTCATATGCCTTATTGTCTCTGTGTTTTTCCATGTAGGCTTTTTGCCTATCGTCTCTCATCTGCTTTATGTGAGCATTTTGAGTACTGTCGTTATCCCATGCATAAGTCATTAATCAATCACCTTTATGTGCCTTTCATCAACGTAATTAACTTCATCGGCAAGGCATTGCGCCACCTTTGGCAATGTCAGACCAAATTGATTAAATTTATACAACGTGTCGATTAAATCCCTAAATTCTGCGATAAACTCTTTAATTTCCTTAACCGACAATTTAAACATCAGCTTAAGTGCCGTACACGCTAAAGCCATGTAGCTGTATGCCGTGTCATTTAAAAGCTGTCTCGTGTCGTTTATCGTAAGTGGATTATTTCTCTGATAAATCCTAATCAACTGTTGCATCGGGATTAAATTAATCTCTTTCTGTACATCAATGCCGTATCTCACTTTCAAAAGTTCAGCAAGCGTTTCAGTTTTCATTTCATTTTCAGCCTGTGCTCTTTCAAGGTACTCATTTATGGTTCTTTCAAGCCTTACAATGCGCTTATTGCCAAATCCATGGTGCAAGTACAGTACATAGTAGCCTAAGTCCATAAAGTCTGTGAAAGACCGCCTTACGAGCTTTCTACGGTTATTACTGCTTTTCAGCGTAACTCTCTCTGATTTTGTCCATGTAAAATCCGGCTCTTTGTGCTTTTTCTTTGGTTTTAATCTGTTGCTCATATTTTTTCATTCTTTCTTCAAGTTCTCGTTTCGTTCTGTTAAAACAGGCTTCGATAGTTTCTTCTGTGACTTTTACAATCTCTTTACCGCGCCGCCGGATAGTTATTTTCACTTCCTTGCTATTTGTTCTGTAGAACATTTGCAAGTCATATTTCCTTTGCAGTGGTCGGTAAAAATCGTAAAAATCTTTCAAGGCGTCCATTGTGGACTCCTTTCTTTTATTTTCTGCCGTGCCAAGTTTGCCTTTTCACAGGTTGCATTCTTAACGTTCTTCTGATAGTGTATTTCACAAACTTTATATCCGGGTTTTACCGGATTGTTGCAGAAGAAGCATAGTCCTTGTTCATATCTGCCAGTTCTTTCAGGCATTTTAACTCGTGCTCTTCTCATTGTTTCTCTGCAAAATGTGCAAGTGGTATGTCCTGGGTCTGCTTTCCTTTTACGACAGCGTGTGCATATGCCATTTTTCTTGTCTTTTTCGTATCGTGCTTTTCGCCATGCTTTTTGTCGCTCATTGTATTTATCAACATCAGTAGCACGTATCTTTGACATGGCTTCGGCTGATTTTGCCCTACACTCAACACAACTTTTTTCGTCACCATACAGCAAGTTCTTGCCACATCTAGGGCAAACACCAACTGCCTGTAATTTTTTATAAAGCTCTCGTCCATATGCTGTACGTTTGCTGTTACATGCCGTGCAAACCACGCCTTCTCTATCAAGCGGTTTTCCACAGAGAACGCAAAGGTTACTGGCTTTCCGTTCTTCATATCTCCGTCTGGAATACTTATCTTTTATCATTTTTTGCTAGGAGTAAAGCCGGCTTTAATTGTGCGCACAAACCTCTTTACCTCCTATCTTTTCATCTGCTCGATACGTTCTTTAATTTCCTTTGGCATTGGAATACCTCTAATCGGCTCATTTTGGCTTTTATTATCTTCAAGCGATAATTTTATCGTCTGTTGATTTTTAGAGTCGATTTGAGCCGAATACGAGCTTCTATTGGTACTTTCAATCAATGCTTGTATATCCTTTGGCATTTTTTGATATTCCTTTGCTCGATTAACAACTGTCCTGTAGGTTCTCATAAAGTTTGACTGTACTACATTTTCAATGCTCTTGCTGTCCGTCAGCGCCCAGTTTCTAAGATTATCAGGACTCCCGACAGCCTTTTGTACGAGTGGTGGTAGCTTGTTAAATTCTTCAACTGCGCCATAATAGCCATTTCGTAGTGCCCTGCTAACAAGGAACCACGCTTCCATTTCGTTTAGTTCCTGTGGATTCTGAATGGTGTATATTGTATTTATCAACTGCCCTATGCTTGGTGCAAAACCACTTGTATCGGATGTTATGTAGGCTCTCAAACCCATTTGCACAACGTTGTAATCCATATCCTTAAGCATCGTATACCACGTATCAACTGCCACTGTTTTATCCGGTGGTTTAAAATTCGGATATGCCGACTGGATAACCATTAAGAGTTTAATTGTTTCTTCTCTTGTCATTAAGCATTTCTCCATTCATCAAACACATTTTCTTTATTTTCCTGTTTTCGACTTCTTTCCCAAGTCCGGACTGCTGCTTTCCAGTCTTTCATTTTGTTTTTGCCAATCATCCAGCCTTTGGATTCATAAAAATCAATAAATGATTGAGCATCAATGTTATTGCTTCTCTCAAGACAGTACTGCTCGACTTCTTCAACACTTGGGGGAATAAAGCGTTTTGTTTTTTCCCCTCTCACACTCTCCTCTTTACTATCCTTAACTATACTATCCTCTCCTAACCTAACCTTACCTATACTATCCTTACCTACGGATACATCTTGTATACACTTTGTATACATCTTGCTTTCATCAAGGGTGTATGCTTTATTTTTCTTAATTCCAAGCATGGATTTTTCGTCTACATAATCAGTAGGTCTGTATCTGTCAGCCTGTATGTAATTGTGCATTTTCCAATGCTTAATCACAATCACACCGCTTTCAAATAAGATTACAAACGATTTTGCAATCAGCAGTTTAAAATCATCATCGGAAGCACCGCACATTCGCTGTATTTTCTTGGGATTATTAACAAATCCATCATCGTCAGCATTCATGGATAGGTGAAAGTACAACATCTGCGTACTGCTCGGCATATCAAGAAAAGCGTCACTTTCGGTTATTTTTTTAGCAAACATTCTACGTTCTGCCATTTAATTAATCTCCTATTTTCTTCAAGTTTCGATTGATGTATTTTAATCTTTTTTCTCAAAATTCTCACAAGAAACATCAAGTAAGCAACCGCACCGCTCAATTTCTGTTGCTCCCCAATATGTCTTGTATCTGTAAGAGTTTGTGCAATTAAAGCAGAAGTCACTTCCGCTATTCATTTTGCAACTTGTCTTTTTATCTTCTAGCTTTTTCCCAAGGCTTTCATTTGTTCTTTTGAGTTCCTTGACCTTTTCCTGCAATTCCTCAAAATCTTCAATGAGTTTATTGTATTTCTTCTTGCTTAAAATCTTCATTCTGAATCACCCACTTTCTTTTCTTTTAAAATTTCATACAAGCAGGCATTAAAGCCTTTATTCTCAATCAATGGGACTTTCCATGTTCCTTTCACAGAGCCTTTGCACTTCCGTAGCTCAAACTCTTCTTTCTTCTCCGGCAGTTCCTGAAGAGGACACTTTCCATGTCGCTTCACTGTAAATGTATTCTGTGACAGCTTTGATGCCCCATTATTGAGTACGTTCATGAGGTGACACTTTTTAATACCTTGAAACTCATATAAAAATTTGCATTTACTGCATGATTCTGGCATATCCATAACCAATACTGCTTTAGCCATCTACTTCACCCCCTTTCAAACAATCGCTTACAAGCATATCTGCCTTGATTAATTCATAGATAATATCAAGGTAAGTTCTGTTATCTTTGTATCTGCAATTAGCGTCTTTATGTATTCTTGGGTCGTTATCGCTCCAATCATTAACGCTAAAATATGCATCACTTACATAAAGCATTTTTATGCCCTTCGCAATGCAAAGATAATAACAATCATGCTTGCCATATACGCCCTTGCATTTCTTGAAGCCGAACTTTTCAAACTCTTTAGCTTTAACTGTTGGTATCAGCATTGCTTTCACCTACTTTCTCAAAAGGAACACCTCTCAAATGTCCGTCAAGGTCTAATTCCGTTCCGTCAATATTGCCATTCAGCTTGTTTTGACAGTGACATAATAATGTTTCAAGGTCGCAAATTCTTCCTACTCTATATTCATCCCTTATAAAGTCAAGAACCCTGTTTACGCTTCCTATTCTGTATATTGCTATGAGTTCTGCGTAATTATTAAAGTGTTTATTGGCAAGTTCTCTATATTCTTCGCCCTTTTTATACTCATCATTCGCTTTAGATAAATATTCTTCTACACTCGTCATTCACTTTCACCTACTTTCAATAAATCCATAAACTTCTAATATTTACTAATCATCAACCTCGCTCCAACAATCATCATCTTTCCAACCTCTCGAATGAACAGAATCAAGGATGTCTTGCCTTGATTCCTCGTTTAATTCATCAATCTCAAATGCAATTTTATCATTATATTTTCTGTTATGAATTGTAACTATCATTATTTACACCTCGTTCCTGTATGTGTTTTCATCCAATAACTTATTAAACTTCTCAAACTGTTTCTGCGACACCTTATTATTAACCTTATCCGCTCTCAATTCGATTTTAAGGTGCTTTTCTGCAATATTAGATAATTCCCTTGCAAGGTTCTTTCTGCCTTGCTGTATGCCCTGTAAATAGCCTTTAGGTGCTTTTCTTTCGCCTATTGAACCACTATCACGATTTCCACCCTGTCCACCTATGCTAACATTCCTAAGCTGATAACCATTATCTGCATACAGCTTGATGTAATACTTCTCTTTTTCGTCAAGCTGACTTTCGGGAAAATTCAGAAATTCAACTCGCCAGCCATAAGGATTATCCTCTGAATATAGCTTATGTTTGCGTAGACTCAAATCTATGTGCTGTTCATAGCCTACAAGGTGGCTTGCCAATCTACTAAGTGTATGTATCGCCTGTCCGACATAAGCAAACTTAAAGCCGTTTTCATCTTCTCGGAGTAGGAAGTATATCCCGCTTTTGTCATTCAGTTTTGGATTGAGCTTCAATAGTCGCTTTTTATTTTCCTGTTCTATTGCCTTGACTCTTGCTATGTTCTGATAATTCAAGAGTTGCCACCTGCCTTTACTATTTCCACAGCTTCTTCAAAACACTCATCTATCAAAGCTTGAAAACCAGGTGCCATAAATCTAAATCCCGGTATTCTTTTTATTGCCAAATCAAGTGCAGTCTTTGAAGTCAACTTTAATTGTTCCACAACTTTGTCTACATCATAAGCGGTCGGCTGATTATTCAGCCATGCTTTAACGATACAATTGTTACAGTATTCGCCTTTTTGCAATTTAGGACACAACGCATTGCAATAATTCTTCATTGCTGTGCTTCTGCTTATTAAATCACTCATTCTTACCACCTGCCTTCACTATCTCGATTGCCTTATCAATCCACTTAACATCAGCGTTCATATTCTCATATAGCATATAAGCCTTAGTTTCTTCTAACTGCCCCACAACCTTGTCTACATCGTAGGCGGTCGGCTGTGCATCCACAAAATCAAGAATCGCTTTCATCTGGCTTTTGTTATAGTGCTGCTCCTGAAAATTTAAGTCATCTGCGTCAATTAATCTCATTCTTCATCGCTCCAATCTAATTTTTGACCGCAATTCATGAAATGAAAGCAGAAAGTCTTATTATCAGCCGGTATTCTGTCTGTCAAAATTTCTCCACATGTCGGGCAGCACAAGTACTTCTCTTCCAAATCTTCAAAATACTGCTTCATGATAGGTTTCTTGGGTATCTGTTTTTCAAGCGCATGTATTGCCACATCTAAAGCCTCGGCTCTTTTTTGCGGAATAATACCGCCTCTCGGTCTTATTCCATGTAGTTCCTTAATTGCTTCGCTCTCTTCCATATTATTCCTCACTTTCTTCTGACCAATCTATTTTCTGACCACAATTATCACAATATTTCTGCTTATCAAATAAACCTTTCCCATTGCAACAAGGACATAAAGCAAATTCTTTATCTTCTGTAAAATCAGGTTCCTTCGGTATCTGCTTTTCAAGTGCCTTAACCGCAATCCTTAATGCCTTACCATATTCTTTAGCTTCCGGATAGTCGTTTGCCGTTTCTATTCGTTCTTTTAAAAACTTAATTGCCTCTCTTATTTCCATACTCTCTCCTATTCTTGCAAATCTTCAATTTCTTCTTCGGTCGCTTCTCCGTCAATCGTTTCGGTGCAATATCTCCACCCGGCTTGATAACCATACATTGTGAATTTTTTGCCACATTTATCACAAGTGTATGTGTTAGTATCTTCGGTATAGCAATCGACATGATCATCACCTATGTATGTATCTTCATAAGACGGCTCGTATTCTTCGCCACAATAGGGACAGATGATATTCTCGCCATCTTCTTCATTCCAATAACTACTGCTCATATTCTCTCCTATTCTGCTTCTGATTGAAGCCAATCAGATATGCATTTCTTGCACATCCCAACATCCGCATGACATTCGTCTTTATGCATAACTTCAAGGCAGCTATCAAATAATGTATCTGCTAATTCTTCATCCGACATATTCCTTATCTTGTCGGCATTGGTCTGTTTATCGCTTTCCACAATTTCAAAATATGTATCAATGTAACCTAATACAGTTTTTAAATCGTAAGAACTATATCCGATAGAATAATCCTTTTTGCCAATCTGTCTGTACTTCAATTCATAATAAGGCTTATTGTTCAGCATTCGCGCGATTATTTCTAAGCTGTTTACCCTAGCCTTATTTATCTTTGCTGTTCTGCAATCAAATGTGTAACAAGGCTCATCATCTCTTGAATTGCTGTTGTGCTGGCAGTTACAGTTATTGTTACTATCCTGTATTTTCTGCTCATTAACCGCCTGTATTACCCATGCTTTTTCAATTAATCCCATTTCAGATGGAATTTTTAATAATTCATTCTTTAGCCTTGACTTACTAATTAAATCATTCATTTTCTCTACCTCTCAATTCTTTTAAACATTTCTTGCGCTCCTGTCTAAACTTCTTGGAATACTTAGTTAAAATTTCTTTGATGGCTATTTCGTTGATTTGTGACTGCCCTATTGGGTCAACAACATACCAATTTTCTGATAACAAGTATTGAATAATAAAACGACGAAACTCTGCATCGCTCATTCCAACACCATAGATATTTTCTTTATCTTTTCTTGCTGAATATTTCTCTTTGAAAAACTCACTAATTGTCATTTCACACCTCTCAATTCTTTCAGTTTTGCTTCTGCTGCTGATTTTGTGAGGAATACTATGTCGTTAAAACCTCCAAGCCACGTATCTTCGTTCGACCAGATGTAAAACATTCCGTCGTACGAATACTCAATTCCAGAAATAACATCCTCTTTAATATCCCTACCGGAAATATGCCATACTTTATCTCCAATCTTACAAGGCAACTTGATAAGCCTGCCCTGTTCCTCTAACTGCTGATATTCCTTGGATTTTTCAAGCCATTCAGCTAACTGCTCATGGTCTTTTGCAACTTTAATGCAAACTGTATTCATGGGATTACTGCTCTCAAAAAAGCTCGCACGATATTTATATTCTTCTACTTTTTCTTTCGCACGTTTTATAAAATCGTCAATATTCATTACTGCTCCTTTCTAGAACGGACACTCGCTAGGATTTTTCAAATCCCAACTTTTCCCTGCAACCGCAACGTCCACATTTGCATTTCTGGCAACTTTTTTCATCTTCTCGATAAAACTATCACTATCAGCATTTTCTGCCGATAGATGGCACATTATAACATTCTGCAAGCTATCTGAATAATTTGCTTTAACAAAATCACAAGCCGTGTCAATGGATAAATGACCTCTGAATACGTGATTAGCTTTGCCTGCGTTATCCCTGTCGATTAAATCCTTGTCATAGTTCACGCCTAAGAGAATGTGGTTTATGTCTTTAAACTTCCACTTGATTAAATTTGTGTCGGTAATGTAAAGCATTCTTCCCATTTCCCTGTGAGTAATCAGAAAGCCGAATATCGGGCAAGGTTCGCCATTTGCGTCTGTGTGTGTCCAGTTTCCGTCTATTGTTGTCAAATCAAAAGGTTTTACTGTAAATCCGCCCATCTTCATTGATTTACAACTATCGCCTAAATATGGGGCAAGTATCGGTATTCCCATTGGTTTAAAATCGTTTAATGACTTGCTGTGGTCTAGAGGTGGGTGTGACTTATAATCACACCCTTTATCCCCCTTATATTCCAATTCAATCCTTTCTTAATTTCCTTAATGCTGACTCCGCAATCAAGGATAAGTGTTTCTCCACTGTCGGAAGTTAGCAGATAGCAATTTCCGGCTGACGATGAGCCTAAGCATTTTAATCTCATACTCACACCTCTATTTCATCATCCTGTGGGAACTGAAAGAAAGCATTGCTGATAAAATCTACTTTTGACTGCTGATTTTCTGCTCGCACAATAACACCGCATTTCTTTAATCTTTCAAATTCCTTTGCCACATCTTCTGAAACATCAACATTCTGCATTACGATAGGCATACCGATATATGCTTCTCTTAGCATTTCCACGGCCTTATACGCTTTCTCTTTGGAAGAGTACTTGCCTAATACGTATTTCTCTCCATTGTATAGTGCTATAACGCTCTCCATTGCGTGGCACACAACTAACTGCTCATAAGGCAAATCAACATTGCCGTGCTGTGAAATTACTCTCATATCAGCTCTCCTCACTCTGCATGAATGGCGGTAGCCCCTCTGACTGTTTGTCGGCTGTGTCGGTCGGCTCCACATCAATTATGTTGTCCTCGTCAAAATCTACTGTGTTTGCGTTCTGCTCAATATCATAAGCAACATCCTGTTCAAGCATTTCATCGTGGCTGATTTCCTCGTAATCATCTTCTTTGCCAAAACCGCTATGAGTATTGTTGATAGCTTTGAGAAGTCTATTCTTAACAGTTTTCATAGCCATCTGATCTGCGAATTTCTGATGAACTCCGTTTCCGGTCTCCTTATATCCGTATCCCTGTTTCCAAGCTGTCTTTATCTGTGCCATAGTCATAACTTCTGCAATCTTCTCGCCATTTTCCATAATCGCTACCGCATAAGCACCAACAATCTTGTCATTGTCGATATTCTCAAAGCTCTGTTCGTGACAATCAATAATTGTCTTTGCATCCTCTTTGTGGTACTTGAATACATCTCCTTTATAAATAACTGATGCATTAATGTCTTTAAGCCCATATCTTCTAGCAAGACAAGTTGCACCATAAACAGACGGCTGACAGCTTAATTTGCCCGCATAAGCGACAGGGTAACACTGCTTCTTTCTTATTGATAATCCGTCTGTTACCATTTCAATAAGTGCATTTTCGATACTTGCCCTTGTGCAACTCTGTAATACAGGCTTCTTATTCATATCCTGTGTGTCCTGTAAAAATCAAGCAGAAAGAGAAATTTGGCTTGACAT
>ENA-UEPD01000199-UEPD01000199.1-human-gut-metagenome-genome-assembly--contig:-NODE-199-length-52509-cov-9.527140_pt1 | contig 52509 bp, 48 predicted proteins | sample MGYA00242895_ERZ507906 | MGnify/ENA primary metagenome ERZ507906 (study PRJEB26167, sample SAMN06115416) | human gut metagenome | host: Homo sapiens | place: China:Guizhou | collected 2015-03-03... | reverse complement strand
TTTCTGCTATCGTCTCAAAGGTATATGTCTTTTTTTAAATAAACAAAAAATACAGGATATTTTTTTGCTTTCTGTGGATTTAATCCGTAAAAAGTGTAACTTGCACTAAATTTTAGCTTTATGATACGGACATTTCATGCAAAAATTAATAAGAAGATATTGTTTTTCAGTTTGTTGCCTGCTACAGTGTTGGCCATATATTTCTTTTGGGTAAAATTGCCTTTGGCTGCATTGTGTTGTATGGTCTTTTTGGTTTTCGTGGTGGAACGTTTGATTCATACGTATTATGTTTTTACCGATGAAGGTTGCTTATTCATTCATCAAGGACGGTTTTCCAAAGTCAGCAGGCATTCTTTGTCCGACATAGAAAAGGTGGATATCGTAAGGCCGTCTTCATTGTCCTTTTTAAAGAATAAGGATACTGTCATGTTGACGTTTTGTGACGGTTCGATTAAATTTATCACACCTTTTCCGGCTGAAGAGTTTTGCCGGTATTTCAAACGAAAACAGGAAGATTTTCTTGAAAAGACAGATGGCTTATGAATATGAGGCTTTTTAGAGTACTTTTTGGGTTCTTTTGGTTTGTTGGGGGAGTTGGTAATCCCTTGTTTTCTTCCGGGAGAATTTCTTGTGAACCGCTTGAGGAGGAGGCTTCGTGGTCGGTGTGTTTGCAGGACGGACTGGATAGTTTGTTGCAAGATGAGCTATTGTTTACTTCGCAATTAGGTTTGTGTGTGTATGATTTGACCGATGATACTTTGTTGTATGCTTACCAGGCCAAACAGCGTATGCGTCCGGCTTCCACCGAAAAATTGGTAACGGCTGTCACTGCGCTTTCCGAATTGGGGAGTGATTATCGTTTTGCAACCCGTTTGTTCTACACGGGCGAAATCCGGGGACGTGTTTTGCATGGAGACCTGTATGTCGTGGGAGGTTTTGACCCTTGTTTCGGGAAAGAAGATTTGCTTTCTTTCGGCAAGGCTTTGAAAGAATCGGATGTGGATTCCATAACAGGGAGACTGTATGCAGACGTGTCGATGAAAGATACCTTACAATGGGGATGGGGTTGGTGCTGGGATGATGACATGCCGGTGCTGACTCCTTTATTATATGGAAAGAAGAATATTTTCATAAGGACATTCAGCGAGGTGTTGCATGGCTTGGGCATCCGCCATGTTTTTGGAGGACAAGCCCGTTGTCCCCAAAATGGCGTATTGTTAGCCGGACGGACACGTCAGTTGGCAGACGTTTTGCATCCGATGATGAAAGAGAGTGATAATTTATGTGCCGAAGCCCTGTTTTATCAGTTGGCAGCCCGTACAGGAAAACCATACGCTTCAAGAAAAGAAGCTATGTACTACATTGAGCGGTTGATAGGGCGGTTGGGCTATGATCCCGGAAAATATATAGTGGCCGATGGGAGCGGGGTTTCTTTATATAATTACTTGACACCGGAACTTGAAATTGCTTTTCTGAGATACGCTTATCGTGATGAGGCTGTTTTTTCACCTCTTTATATTTCTTTACCGATAGCCGGAGTTGACGGTACGTTGAAAAAACGTATGAGGAAGGGAAAAGCCTACGGAAATGTAAGAGCTAAGACCGGAACTTTGGAAGGAGTATCCACATTGGCCGGTTATGCACGGTCGGGGAATAACCATTTGCTGGCCTTTTGTATTATGAATCAAGGTGTGGAACGTGTGGCGGCTGCACAAGACTTTCAAGACAAAGTTTGTGAATGGTTATGTCGATAGTTTTTAAAGTAGCACTTAAATCGTTCTAATTTAGATATTTTAATCCTCTATAAAATAAGCTTTAAAATAATATATGTACCTTTGCGCCCATTAAAGAGACGAGGAAATGAAGCATAAACTCTGTATGTGGCTACTGTTTTCCATGTCTTTCTTAATGGCTTTTGCCACGATGGAAAAACATGGTTCACCGATGTTTTGTGCTGAGACAAGTGCTCCGTCTGTGGAAAGTTTTGGACAAGAAGTTACATATTGGACATCTGATACTCCTTATTTCTTTTTTACTTCTGATTACATAGCCCCGTTGTCTTTTGCCTTGGATGAAGGGTCTGAAACGTCGTGTTTCAAGTACATGGCGGTCTCGGAAAGATTATCCGGTTTTCCTTATGCTTCCGTAGGCTGTTTTTTATCTCCTTGCAGGTCTTTATACTATTCTTATGATTCCGGACCCGGCAGGGATTATTATGTCTTTACCCTGAGACGGATCAGGGTGTGACCCCTACGGGGCCTATATTATATAAATAGGTATCATTTCAGAGTGCCATATCTTATGGTCCTTTTCCCCTCGGAAAAGAAAATAAAAGATATGTCTTTCACTACATAATATTTGGTTGTTAAATTAAATATAACTTTAAGAATGACGGATTTCACATTGTTAACGGTCGTGGTGCTTACGGCAATCGCTTTGGTGACGGCAGCCTTGCTGATAGCGCGCCTTGCGGCTCCCCGTACGTTCAACCCCCAAAAAGGTGAGCCATACGAGTGCGGTGTGCCCACGCGGGGCGAGGCGTGGTTTCAGTTCCATGCCGGTTATTACCTGTATGCCATCCTGTTCCTGATATTCGACATCGAGACGGTATTCCTGTTTCCGTGGGCGGCGGTGGTAAGCCGTATCGGCATGCAAGGGCTGTTGAGCATCGTATTTTTCATTGCGGTATTGATTCTGGGCCTGGCTTACGCCTGGAGGAAAGGAGCGTTGGAATGGAAATGAAACACGGGTTGCCCAAGATAAAGGATATGGAGCCGGGCGATTTCAAGAATAACGATTACCTGCTGCGCATGGTCGAGAAACTGAACCGCGACGGGGCGGGTATCGTATTGGGCACGTTGGACGACCTGATCAACTGGGGCCGCAGCAATTCGCTTTGGTCGCTCACTTTCGGCACGAGCTGTTGCGCCATAGAGTTCATGGCCCTGGGGGCGGCGCGTTATGACATGGCGCGTTTCGGCTTCGAGGTGACGCGCAACTCGCCGCGCCAGGCGGACATGATCATGGTGTTGGGTACGATAACCTACCGCATGGCCCCGGTACTGAAGCGGTTGTACGACCAGATGGCCGAACCGAAATACGTGGTGGCCGTGGGGGGATGTACCATCAGCGGAGGGCCGTTCCGTCGGAGTTACCACGTGGTGAACGGGATAGACCGCATCATCCCGGTGGACGTGTACATTCCCGGATGTCCGCCGCGGCCGGAAGCCTTTTTCTACGGGATGATGCAGTTGCAACGTAAAATCAAGATGGAGCGTTTCCTCGGAGGGCGCAACCACAAGGAGAAACCGGACGAAGCCGGGGAAAGAAAGGAGGCCGGAGTATGATAGAAGAAAAGATAAGGCAGTGGTGTGCGGCCGCCACGGTGGAAGAGGCCGGCGAGAGAGTGGTAGTGGTCCCGGATCGGGACGTGGCGGAGGTATGCCGCCGGCTGCACGACGACGCGGAAGAACCGATGGACTTCATGCGGGACCTTGTGGCGGCGGACGGAGACGGCCGTCTGAGCGTGTTCTACCAGTTGGAGTCGACGCGGACGGGCGGCCGCGTGACGTTGCGAACGGACACGGACGGGCGCGAGGATCCTTTCCTGCCCTCGGTGTGCCGGATATGGAAGACGGCGGAAATCAAGGAACGCGAGGCATACGATTTCTTCGGCATACGCTTCACGGGGCATCCCGACATGCGCCGCCTCTACCTGCGTGAGGATTGGGCGGGTTATCCGCTCCGCAAGGATTATGACATGGACAGCAACCCGCTCAACATGGAGAATGAAGAAAACGCCGACGTGACGGAAGAATATGACTTGCGTGCGGACGGGACCATCGAACGGCGCGAGAACGTGGTGTTCCGCCCGGATGACTTCATTGTCAATATCGGCCCGCAGCATCCTTCCACACATGGCGTATTGCGTATGCGTACGTCGTTGGACGGCGAGATGGTCAAGAAGATAGACCCCATATTGGGATATATCCACCGGGGTATCGAAAAGATGAACGAGAGCCTGACTTATCCGCAGACGCTGGCGCTGACCGACCGTCTGGACTACCTGAGCGCCCACCAGAGCCGCCATGCCCTGTGCATGTGTATCGAGCAAGCCGCGGGTATCGAGGTTTCCGAACGTGCGCAATATATCCGCACGATAATGGACGAATTGCAACGTATCGATTCCCACCTCCTGTTTTATTCCTGTCTGGCCATGGACATGGGAGCGCTGACGCCTTTCTTCTATGGCTTCCGGGAGCGTGAGATGATTCTCGACATTTTCGAGGATACCACCGGAGGACGGTTGATTCAGAACTACAATGTGATTGGCGGCGTGCAGGCCGACCTGCATCCCGATTTCGTGCGGAAGACGAAAGAGTTTATCGTGCACTTGCGGAGTATCATCCATGAGTACCACGATATCTTTACCAAGAGCGTCATTGCCCGCACCCGTCTGAAAGGGGTCGGCTTGCTTTCGCGTGAGGATGCTATCTCGTTGGGCTGTACCGGCGGGACGGGCCGTGCTTCCGGATGGGCCAACGACGTGCGCAAACATCATCCCTACGCGATGTACGGCAAGGTGGACTTTAAGGAAATCACCTATACGCATGGGGACGCTTTCGATCGCTATATGGTGCGCATGGATGAAATCATGGAATCCTGCAGAATTATAGAACAGTTGATAGATAATGTACCCGAAGGGGAGTTCCGGGTGAAGACGAAGCCCATTCTCAAATTGCCCGAAGGCGTGTTTACGGCTTCCGTCGAGGCCAGCCGCGGCGAGTTCGGCGTGTTCCTCATCAGCCGGGGGGACAAGACGCCCTACCGCCTGCATTACCGAAGCACGGGGCTGCCGTTGGTGCATGCCATGGACACCGTGTGCCGGGGCGGGAAGATAGCCGACCTGATTGCCATCGGCGGTACGATGGACTTCGTGATACCGGATATTGACAGATAACATACAGACACATTTAAACATATGAATCAAGCATTTTTGGATTATTACAGTCTGGAACCGTTTACGCAGTGGATACACCGTACGTTGTGCGGTGTGATGCCTGAGGACTGGGCTGTCTTTATCGAAGGGTTGGCGCTGGGCATAGTCATTTTGCTGGCATACGCCGTGCTGGCCGTGGTGCTCATTTACATGGAACGCAGGGTCTGCGGTGCTTTCCAGTGCCGTATCGGACCGAACCGCGTGGGAGGCAAAGGCGGATTGTTGCAAGTGCCTGCCGACGTGTTGAAGATACTGACCAAGGAAATCATACGCCTCAGGAAGTCCGACCATGTGCTTTATGAACTGGCGCCTTATCTGGTGATTCTGGCTTCCGTCATCTCGTTTTCCTGCCTGCCCTGGCACAAGGGAGCAGAAGTTCTGGATATGCAAATAGGAATATTCTTCGTGTTGGCCGCTTCGAGTATCGGGGTGATCGGTATTTTGTTGGCCGGATGGAGTAGTAACAGCAAGTACACGATTATCGGTGCCGTCCGCAGCGGCGCCATGATTATCAGCTATGAGCTGTCTCTGGGTATTACGGTGCTTACGATGGTCGTCCTGAGCGGGACGATGAGCATCAGCGGCATTGTGGAGAGCCAGGCCGGAGGATGGAACATTTTCAAGGGACATATCCCGGCACTGGTGGCCTTTGTCATTTACCTTATTTCGGGTAATGCCGAAGCCAACCGCGGGCCGTTCGACCTGGCCGAAGCCGAGCAAGAGCTGACAGCCGGCTATCATACGGAATATTCCGGTATGCATTTCGGATTTTTCTATCTGGCCGAGTATCTGAACCTTTTCATTACGGCCGGTATAGCCACCACGCTTTTCTTGGGGGGATGGATGCCCTTGCATGTGGCCGGGCTCGACGGGTTCAATGCCGTGATGGACTATATTCCCGGCATTGTGTGGTTCCTGGGCAAGACGTTCTTCGTCATATTCCTGTTGATGTGGATTCGGTGGACCTTCCCCCGTTTGCGTATCGACCAGGTGCTGACGCTGGAATGGAAATACCTCATGCCCTTGTCGCTCGTAATCATGTTGACCATGGTGATAATGAAAGTTTTCGGACTGGTTTTTTAAAAGGATAGTAATAATGAGCAAGTTTATAAAATACATAAAAAGGTATTGGCGCAGCACGAAAAGCCTGGCGGGAGGACTGAAGACATCCATCAAGGTGTTCTTCCGGAAGAAAGTGACGGAGCAGTATCCGGAAAACCGGCATACGACGCTTTACATACCGGAACGTCATCGGGCACAGTTGGAAATGATTCATAACGACCAGAACCAGCATCATTGTGTGGCCTGCGGATTGTGCCAGATGGCCTGTCCCAACGATACGATTCGTGTGGTATCCGAGGTGAGGGAAGATGCGGAAGGGAAGAAAAAGAAGTTTTTGGTGAAGTATGAGTATGATTTGGGCTCCTGCATGTTTTGCCAACTTTGTGTCAATGCCTGTCCGCATGGCGCCATACGTTTTTCCAACGATTTTGAGAATTCGGTTTTTGAGCGTGACAAGTTGCTGCTCACGTTGAACCGGGAAGGTTCGGTTTTGGCACCAGCCTCCGAGAAAAACAAACCTATAAAAGCATAATATAAATATGGAAGGAATCACTCTTGGGCAAGTAGTTTTTGGGGTTGTCGCACTGATGATGGCGGCCTGTTCGGTGCTGGCTGTGACGTCGGGCCGCATTTTACGTGCGGCTACGGCCTTGCTGTTTGTGCTTTTCGGGACGGCAGGCCTTTACTTTATGTTGGGCTATACCTATTTGGGAGCGGTGCAGTTGTCGGTTTATGCCGGCGGTATCGTAATACTCTACGTTTTCTCCATCCTGCTGACCCGTTCGGACAAAAACATGAACGAACGTATCCCGCGGGGACGTTGGTTTGCAGCCATACTGACGGTATTGGCCGGTTTCGGATTGACGGTATTCCTGCTGGCGTCTTACGGTTTTGCACGTTTCTCCGTTCCTCCGTTGGTGGAACTGGACCCGGTGAAAGTAGGCGACGCGCTTATCGGAATGGGGAAATACCAGTTCGTCCTGCCCTTCGAGGTAATCAGTGTGTTGTTGCTGGCCTGCATGATCGGTGCCATCATGATTGCGCGTAAACGTTGATTAAACAAACAAAGTTATGGAAATAAATGCATTATATTATCTGATACTGAGTACGGTGATGATGTTTGCCGGTATTTATGGCTTTTTCACGCGCCGCAATCTGTTGGCCACGCTCATCTCCGTGGAGCTGATGCTGAATGCCACGAACATCAACTTTGCCGTGTTCAACCGTTATTTTTATCCGGATGCACTCGAAGGCCATTTCTTCACGCTCTTCGGCATTGCCATCTCGGCGGCGGAAACGGCTGTGGCCATTGCCATTATGATAAATGTGTACCGTAATATCCGGAATATCCAGACGGATGACGTCAGCGACCTGAAGGGTTGACGTCGGAAACTGATAAAAAGAAGAAAATAATATGGAATATACGATATTGATACTCCTCCTGCCCGTACTGAGCTTTTTAGTATTGGCATTGGCAGGTATGAAGATGTCCCACCGCGCAGCCGGTCTGATTGGTTCGTTGTCATTGGGAGCGGTAGCCGTGTTGAGTTATGTCACGGCATACGGTTATTTCACCTTGCCGCGCTTGGCCGACGGGACGTTCGGAACCCTGATACCTTATAATTTCGTGTGGCTTCCCTTTGCGGCCGGCCTGCATATCGACATGGGTATTTTGCTCGATCCTATTTCGGTGATGATGCTGGTGGTTATTTCCACCGTTTCGCTCATGGTGCACATCTATTCTTTCGGGTATATGAAAGGGGAGAAGGGTTTTCAGCGTTATTACGCTTTCCTGAGCTTGTTCACCTTTTCGATGCTCGGGCTGGTGGTAGCCACGAACATTTTCCAGATGTATGTGTTTTGGGAATTGGTGGGCGTGTCCTCTTACCTGCTCATCGGGTTTTATTATACAAAGCCTGAAGCCATCTCCGCTTCCAAGAAAGCTTTTATCGTGACACGTTTTGCCGACCTCGGATTCCTTATCGGTATCCTGATTTACGGTTATTATATGGGTACGTTCACCTTTGCGCCTGCCGAGGAGAACCTTATGCAAGGCGCATTGATGCTGCCGTGGGCATTGGGGTTGATGTTTGTGGGCGGTGCCGGTAAGAGCGCCATGTTCCCGCTCCACATCTGGTTGCCCGACGCTATGGAAGGCCCTACGCCGGTCAGTGCGTTGATTCATGCGGCCACGATGGTCGTGGCCGGAGTGTACCAGGTGGCACGGATGTTCCCGCTTTATATCGCATACGCGCCGGAAACGTTGCACATTGTGGCCTACGTCGGGGCTTTCACGGCTTTCTATGCCGCTTCCGTGGCTTGCGTGCAAAGCGACATAAAGCGGGTGCTGGCCTTTTCTACCATTTCCCAAATCGGGTTCATGATGGTGGCTTTAGGAGTCTCTACAGGCATGCCGAGCCATGAAGGCGGTCTGGGTTACATGGCTTCCATGTTCCATCTTTTCACCCATGCCATGTTCAAGGCTTTGCTCTTCCTCGGCGCGGGCTGCATCATCCATGCCGTGCATAGTAACGAGATGTCCGTGATGGGCGGCTTGCGCAAGTATATGCCGGTGACGCATGTCACGTTCCTCATCGCCTGCTTAGCCATTGCCGGTATTCCGCCGTTTTCCGGTTTCTTTTCCAAGGACGAGATTCTGACGGCTTGCTTTGCTTTCAGTCCGGTGATGGGTTATGTTATGACTTTCATTGCCGGGATGACGGCTTTCTACATGTTCCGTCTGTACTACTGCATTTTCTGGGGGCATGAGAATAAAGAACTGCATGCCGAACACGTGCCGCATGAAAGTCCGCTTACGATGACCTTTCCGTTGATGGTGCTGGCCGCTGTGACCTGTTTGGCCGGTTTCATCCCCTTCGGGCATTTCGTCACGGGCGACGGTTTGTCTTACGACATTCACCTGGACGGTGGCGTGGCAGCCACGAGTTGCGTGGTGGCCGTGCTGGCCATAGCTTTGGCTACTTTCATGTATGCCCGTAGCGAGCAGCCGGTGGCCGATGCCCTGGCCCGGCGTTTCCCGAAACTGCACCGTGCGGCTTACCGCCGTTTTTATATGGACGAAGCCTGGCTGTTCGTCACCAAACGGATTATTTTCCGCTGCGTGTCTGCCCCGTTGGCGTGGTTCGACCGCCATGTGATAGACGGTTTCATGAACTTTCTGGCTTGGGCCACCCGTGCTTCGGCGGAGGAGGTACAACCTATGCAGAGCGGACGGATACAGGCTTACGTGATTTGGTTCCTGAGCGGCATTATCCTTTTGACTTTGGTTTTGCTGGCCGTCTGATAATTCTTTAACGAGGTAAAAAAGTAAAAACGATATGAATATATTAAGTCTTTTCGTATTGATTCCCCTGTTGATGATGCTCGGGCTGTGGATGGCCCGGGGCATCAACCAAGTACGGGGAGTGATGGTAGCCGGTTCTTCCGCGTTGTTGGTGCTGGCGGTCTGGCTTGCCGTGGATTATCTCAGGATGCGTGAATGGATAGCCAATTGGTGGCCTTTGCCGCAGCCGGAGATGCTTTACACGGACAGTGTCGTGTGGTACGCTCCCTTACATATCTGTTATTCCGTCGGAGTAGACGGAATTTCCGTGGTCATGTTGCTGCTGAGCGCCATCATCGTGTTCACGGGCACTTTCGCTTCATGGAAACTGCAACCCCTCACGAAAGAATATTTCCTGTGGTTTACCTTGCTCTCCACGGGCGTATTCGGTTTCTTCATTTCTACCGACCTTTTCACCATGTTCATGTTTTATGAGGTGGCTCTCATTCCGATGTACCTGCTCATTGGTGTATGGGGCAGCGGGCGTAAGGAATATGCCGCCATGAAACTGACGCTGATGCTGATGGGCGGGTCGGCTTTCCTGCTCATCGGTATCCTGGGCATCTATTACGGAGCCGGGGCGCAGACGATGAATGTGCTGGAGATTGCCAACTTGCATAATATCCCCGAAGAGATGCAGCACCTGTTCTTTCCGGCGGTGTTCTTGGGCTTCGGCGTATTGGGTGCCTTGTTCCCGTTCCATACATGGAGTCCCGACGGCCATGCTTCCGCCCCTACGGCGGTGTCCATGTTGCATGCCGGCGTGTTGATGAAACTGGGTGGCTACGGGTGTTTCCGCATTGCCATGTACCTGATGCCTGAAGGACTGGCCCAGTGGGGCGACTTCTTCCTGATACTGACTACGGTTTCTGTGGTTTACGGGGCTTTCAGCGCCGTGGTGCAGACCGATTTGAAATACATCAATGCCTATTCTTCCGTAAGCCATTGCGGCCTGGTGCTTTTCGCCTTGCTGATGGCGACCCGCACGAGCTGCACGGGCGCCATCCTGCAAATGCTGAGCCACGGGCTGATGACGGCCTTGTTCTTTGCCCTTATCGGCATGATATACGGCCGGACGCACACCCGTGACGTGCGCGAGTTGAATGGATTGATGAAGGTCATGCCTTTCCTGGCTGTGGGGTACGTCATTGCCGGTCTGGCCAATCTCGGCCTGCCCGGTCTGAGCGGTTTTGTGGCCGAGATGACGGTATTCGTGGGGTCTTTCGAACATCCCGACGTGTTCCACCGCGCCTGCACCGTCATCGCCACGATGAGTATCGTCATCACGGCAGTGTATATCCTGCGTGTGGTGGGCAAGATTCTTTATGGCACGTGCCGTAACCCCGAGCATCTGAAGTTGACGGATGCCACGTGGGACGAGCGTTTTGCCGTCATTTGCCTGATTGTGTGTGTGGCAGGACTGGGACTTGCCCCGTGGTGGGTGAGCGACACCATCAGTTTCAGTGTAGAGCCTATTGTTTCACATTTTAATCTTCCCTGATCCAAGTTATGAACAGTAATTTATCTGCTATATTGTCCTTGCATGCCGAGCTGTCGCTGGTGTTGATTCTGTTGGTGGCCCTCTTGGCCGACCTTTTCATGGGCCGCCATCGCCAGCGTTGGTTTCATCCGGTCATTTGCGTGTTGATGGCACTCCAGATAGGATTGAACCTTACGCCCGACACCCGCGCACTCTTCGGCGGCATGTACGTCAACACCCCGTTCACGTCCATCGTCAAGTCCATCCTTTCGGCCGGCACGTTGCTTGTCTTCCTCCAAAGCGGCGAATGGCTGGGGCGGAAAGACACGCATTATAAACAAGGTGAGTTCTACGTGCTGACGCTCTCCACCTTGCTGGGCATGTTCTTCATGGTGTCCGCCGGGCATTTCCTGATATTCTACATCGGATTGGAAATGGCCAGCATCCCCATGGCCTGCCTCGTGGCCCTCGACAAATACCGCCACCACAGCGCGGAAGCCGGAGCCAAGTTTATCCTGAGCACGATGTTCTCTTCCGCCCTGCTGCTCTATGGCCTGTCGTTCATCTACGGCACTTCCGGCACGCTCTATTTTGCCGACCTTCCGGCCATGCTCCAAGGCGGCGCGTTGCAGCAGTTTGCCTTGGTGCTCTTCTTGGCCGGGATGGGCTTCAAGATGAGCCTCGTGCCGTTCCATCTGTGGACGGCCGATGTTTACGAGGGTGCGCCTACCGGCGTGACGGCCTACCTCAGTGTCATTTCCAAGGGAGCCGCCGCCGTGGCCTTGGCCATCGTCCTGCGTTTCGTGTTCCCTTTGATGAAAGAAGACTGGACGCTCGCTGTGGCCCTGCTTTCCGTCGCCAGTATCACCGTGGCCAACCTGATGGCCATCCTGCAGGGCGACATGAAGCGTTTCATGGCTTTTAGTAGCATCTCGCAGGCCGGTTACATCCTTCTGGGCGTGCTCGCAGGCACGGCGCAGGGCATGGCCTCGCTGGTGTTTTATGTGGCCGTGTATGTGGCGGCCAACGTGGCCGTCTTTGCCGTTATCGGTACCGTCGAACAGCACGCGGGCGGCCGGACCGACCGCGACGCCTACCGCGGACTTTACCGCACGAACCCTCGCCTGACACTGGTGCTGACGTTGGCCCTGTTCTCGTTGGGCGGCATCCCCCCGTTTGCCGGTTTCTTCTCCAAGTTCTTTATTTTCGCGGCAGCCTTTGCCCAAGGGTGGTATTTGGTCGTGTTCCTCGCGTTGGTGAACACCATCGTCTCCCTTTTCTACTACCTGTTGGTGGTCAAGGCCATGTACATCTCCGAGCCCCTCACGGCGGACGGCCTTCCGGTGGTGGCTCCCTTGCGCAGCCATCCGGGCGTGCGCCTCACGTTGGCGCTCTGCACGGCAGGCGTCTGCCTGTTGGGCGTGATGAGCTTCGTCTACGAAGGACTGATGCATTGGGCACAGATGTTGTAGGAATCCTTTTTGTCTAAAAAGGATTAACAATCCGACTTCGGGCTATTTTGTTCTAATTTGCATAAAATCAGTAGGTTGAAATGATAAAATCACTTGGCGCAGAACGATTTTTCGTTCTGCGCCAAGTGATTTTTCAATCTGCTGCAAACGATTTTTCATTTGGCGCAGATTGATTTTATGGAGTGCTTTTCCTTGACAAATATGAGAAAAATACCTTTTTGCTGATATAATCCTAATTTAAGTTTAAATTGTCCAATGAAAGGAAAAGGATTACTCGTTACATTTGCAATGTCTTGAGGTTCTACCAGTGGATAAGCATCGACTTTCCCGACCGAAAGGCTGGAGAGCATGAGAATATCAATTAATTAACTTAAATTTCATTGAGATGAAAAACAGATTACTTGCCATCATGGCACTGTGTGGTGCGACATCATCCACCTTACCTTTATGGGCCGCATGGGACGGCCCGGAGTTGCAATTTGTAGAGCCGAATTTGGCCACTGATGGAACGGGTGGCGGAGTGTACTACGTTTATCATGTGGCCACGCAGAAGTTCATGTCCAACCAACGACCTGATGGTACTCGCCTTGTGGTGGATAATACAGGCCAAGAGGTGACGTTGAACTACGGGGATGATTATGAGTTGAGCCGGCGTCCGGAAACCGATGAAGAGTATTCCACCGCTAAGGGATGGCGCCTAAGCATGATGAATGCGCCGACCAACGGGTGATACCATGAGTTGTTCATCAATACAGGAGGCACAGAAATCTATGTCGATCATAACAAAACAGGCCATATCTTGTGGAAAATCGTGCCGCAAGGAAACAGTACATATAAGATTAAAGTGATTGATGAAGACAAGCTTTACGGTGTAGAGGCAAACAGTGCGTTGTATGCCAATTCGTATATAGCCGTATCAGAAGGGAAGACCACGGTAGACCCCTTGGTTGATAAAAGTACGGCCGGATATGAAAATGCCGGTGACGAATGGAAGTTCGTGACTCCGGCGGTTTATGAAGCTTTCCATGCCAAGAAGCAGTTACAGGAACAATTGAACAAGGCGGATGAAATTGGATTTACGGATTATGGGGAATATGCCGGTATCTATAATAATCCTGCCGCTACGGTGGAAGAAGTAGAGGCTGCCGCTGCCAGTTTGAAGCAGGCCATCGTGGATTGGCAAAGTTCGAGTGCCACACCGGAAACCCCGGTGGACTTTACCAATGTGATTACGAATAGTGCGTTTGACGATGGCACGACAAATGGATGGACCACCGTAGGTTCACCCGGTGTCCAGTCCGTTAGCTATGAGACCCCCGCGAATGAATACAAAATGCAGAATTTTGCAGAGAAATGGACTTGGGCCGATGCTTCCAACCAAAACAATTTGGCAAACAGCCCGATGGAAGTATCTCAGGTTTTGGAGAATATGCCGGTCGGGAAATACCGTCTGACAGCCAATACTATTGGTTACCAACAGGGGGACAGGGCGAAAACTCCGTATGGGGTCTACATTTATGCAGAAAACAGCGGTATCGAATCGCGCGCAGAAGCCCATAGCTTGGAGTTCGGCGGTTTAAGGGATGGGGTCGTTTCTGAGACTGACCCCTATCCGCGCAATACGGTGTTGGAGTTCTTCGCCATGGACGGGACTATTAAAATAGGATTCAAGACCGTCAATACGAACTGCAACTGGGTGGCTGTTGATAATTTCAAGTTGGAATACTTGGGGAAAGGAGAAGGCGGCGTGGCCGGAATCCTGGAGAATGTCCTTACACAGGCCGAAGAACTGAAGAACGGTTACGACCTTAACAAGAAGAAATATTCCGCAGCCGGTGAAGCCAAGTACAACGAATTGCTCGAGACGGTAAAGCAGGCGGCATCAAACCCGGACATCGATGAAGAGGCAGTGGGGGGTATGGTCAAGTCGTTGCAGGCCGGCATGGATACGTTGAAAGCCGATGTGGAAGCCTATGACGCATTGACAGCTAAAACGGTCGAACTTTCTGAGGCATGGGATGAATCAGCCTATGCAGATCAGGCTTTCCCGGAGTATGAGGCATATTTGAGCGGTCTGGAAGATGCTTATGAAAATAGGACATTTAATCCTTTGGAACTGGACAGCATTCAGCCCCGTGCCGACAGGCTGTGGATATCTTGTGTGAAGAATGCGTTGATAAATGGCGAGACCAATAATGTGACCGGGATAATGGTGAACCCCGGTTGGGATGCCAATGCGGACGGATGGACCAAGACAGGTGATGGCAGTTACAACCAAAACAATTCACTGTCGGAAGTATGGAGCGGAAAGGATTGGGAAGTTTATCAGGAAATTACCAATTTGCCTCAGGGGTCTTACCGGATTACAATGCAAGGCTATTATTCCCCTAGTTCTACCAATAATAACTCGTGGCATGAAGGATGGGGCCAGGAAGGCGACAAGACGAACGACATATTGGCTTACCTTTTCGGTAACGATGCTTCCGAACCGCTTCTCCATGTGACAGCTTGCCCGCAAGAAGAGAATGTGGCCGAAAACTGTGAGCAAATATCATTCCCCACTGACGCTTCTTTGGATGGGAAATGGTTTTGCTATGGAACGGCTGCCGCACGTGCTGTCTTTGACCAGTCGCCGGACAACTATCTCAATGCGGTGACTTGTTATGTAGGCGAAGACGGCAAGCTCCGCTTAGGCCTCAGGATGTCGGGCGTGACTTGGGATGCTGCCTGGGTGGTATATGACAATTTCCAAGTGGAATACCTGGGGGCCGACAACATGGATGGAGCATATACGGCTTTGGATGCTCTTTTGCGGGATGCCAATGCCATGCTTTCGTCTGATACTCTGACTACGCAGGAGGCCAAGGATGCCTTGACCAAAGCCATAGAAGCTGCCAATGCCGTTGCGGACCTGACTCCCGAGCTTTATGAAGAGCATACGGTAGCTCTGAATGCAGCTATCAAGTTAGACCAAGAGGCGATATCGGCCGCTGCCGCATTGAATATAAAGGTCACGAACCATAAGGACAAGATGAGTGGTGTGGGTGAAGGCAGCTATGAAGAGTATGTCGGTACCGAAGGCTATGATGAATTGGAACGTTTGGTTGGAGAAATCCTTGATAATAAGATTGGCGGAGAGGGTATATTCGCCACTTTGGACGAAATCAACGATTATTCCGTCCGTCTGGACAAAGCTTATTCCAAGATGCTGAGCGGTCATATCGACTTCACCACGGCTAACAAGGACAAACCTGTGGATGCCACGGGATTGATCATCAATCCGAGTTTCCAGACCAAGAGCGAGAACAACGATGGAGAAATTGTGGATACCAAGTCTTCCGATGGTTGGACAGTAGAGTCTTTGAACGGAATAACGGAGGTGAAAGATGCCATGCTCTTTGAAATCTACAACGACAGCAGCGAGGTTTACCAACCTTTGTACAACGCTCCTGCGGGTTATTACCGTGTCATTATGAACGGTTTCTATCGTGCGGGTGGATTTATCGATGCAGGCGTGGCACGTCGCGACAGCGCGGATGCCCAAAATGCGGAATTGTTCGTTAAATGCGGTGACGGTAATTGGAGCGAGAAGTTACCTTCCATTTTTGAGCACGTCAGTGAATTGAAGTATGACGTCAGTGATGTGGCTTTGCCCGATTCCCTGTTCCCGAAATCCGACATGCTGTACCATTTCATTGTGGACCAACCGGCAGGAGCTGCATTGGCTTTCGAAGACGGAGAGTATGAGTGCGACACGTATTTCTACGTGGGCGAAGGTGAAGAGCCGGTATTGGGTGTCCGCAAGACGGGTATGCTGACGAACGACTGGTCATGCTTCGATAACTTCCGTCTCTACTACTACGGGGATGGCGATGCCAACAGGCCGGATGGTTTCGTGGATGGCATTGACGGTGTGTCAGCCGACGGTGCGGTTACGGTGGTAAGTTCCGTATGGTACACCATCAACGGTGTACGTGTGGATGGACCGAAGCAGCGCGGTATCTACATCCGTCAGGACTTGATGAGTGATGGTACGAAAAAGGCGGTTAAGGTATTAGTTAAATAATGTTTTGCTAAAGACTATTTATTAGGAGTGGCTGTCCTGCGCCGGAAAATGAGGCGCGGGGCAGCTTTTATGGGTAAAATCAACATAGTTATCATTATTTTCAACATGATTACCATTGCTTTTATGGATTTAAAGTATAAATTTGCACTAAACAAATCTTATATGTAATACCATATTGTTATAGGATTCTTCCCCTTTGTAATAAGGGGCAATAAAGAACATTAATTATTAACTTAAATTTCTGTGTAATGAAAAACAGATTACTTGCCTTAATGGCGCTTTGTGGTGCGACATCGTCCACCTTACCTTTATGGGCCGCATGGGAAGACCCGGAGTTGCAATTTGTAGAGCCGAACTTGACGGCAGATGAAACGGGTGGCGGAGTGTACTACATTTATCATGTGGCTACCCAAAAGTTCATGACTAATGGGCAACCTTATGGTACACGATTGGTCGTTGCAGAAACAGGTCAGGAAATGACCTTGAGCTATGGTGAAGATTATGAATTGGCCAACCTTCCGGAAAGCAATGATGATTATTTCACGGGCAAGGGTTGGCGTTTGAGTATGATGAATGCTCCGAGTAACGGAGGATACCATGAATTGTTCATTAATCCGGGTGGTGCCGAGATTTTTGTGGACCATAACAAGACGGGGCATATCCTGTGGAAAATCGTGAAGGAAGGCGATGTGTACCGTATCAAGGTGATAGACGAAGACAAGATTTACGGTGTGGAAGCCAATGGGGGCTTGTATGCCAATTCCTACATGGCGGTAAACGAAGGGAAAACTACAGTGGATCCGTTGATTGATAAGAACACGGCTGGGTATGAGAATGCTAAAGACGAATGGAAGTTCGTAGCATCGGAAACTTATGAGGTATTCCAAGCCAAAAAACTGTTGAAGGTACAGTTGGAAGCTGCCGATGCCATCGGGTTTACGGAATATGCTGATTATGCTACTTTATACAATAAGGCAGATGCCACGGTAGAGGCGATAGAAAAGGCAGTGGAAGATTTGAAGGCGGACATTATCGACTATGGTTATTCCGTGGCCACAGAAGACAATCCGTTGGACGTGACAGAAAAATTCGTGAAAGAACCGTCTTTTGCCAATAGCACGGACGGATGGGACATCACGCAAGGTTCGGGTGCCAATTACCAACGTAAGACGGGCGACCGTTTCGAGAACGGAGCGGGAAGTTTACCGGAAGGGTTAGCCCTTGAAAACTTTTATGAGTGCGCCACCAACAATGGTAGTAATATGCCGGACTGGTCTATCAAACAGAAAGTGGAAGGGTTGCCGGATGGGAAATACCGTGTGGGGGCTTGGATTCTGACCAACAAACTGCCGACGGAGGACGCACCCACTCCGAAAGGGCTGTTCCTGTATGCCCAGTCTTTAGCCGGGGAGAAAAAGGTGGAAGCTACAGACCCTGCGGAAACAGCCAATGAAGGGCGCGGTTATGGTACGTGGCACCATTACACCGTGGATGTTGATGTCATTGGGGGTATCATCACGATAGGATATGTCGTACAGGGAGCCAATTCCACCTGGTCGGCCGTGGACAACTTCACGTTGGAATATATGGGCAAGAGTGGAAGCAGTGAGGTCAATATACGCGAAATACTGAACCAGAACATTGGGAGTGCAGAAGCACAGTATGCCCAATATACCGGTGCCAACAAGGCTTTCAGCGAATCGGAAAAGGTGAAGTACGAAGAAATGATAGCTGCTGCCAAGGAAGCTTACCAGAATACGAGTATGGATGATGGGGCACTTACCGGTGTCATAACTTCTTTACTTGCACGGATGGATACGTTGGCCAACAATGTGGCGGCTTACGAGACCTTGGCCCAGAAGATAGAAGCCTTGAACAAAGCTTACGATGAGACTCCTTATGCCAACGACGGGTTAGAGGACTATGAGGTTTATTTGGATGAGGTTTTACAAGCCGGTTATGACAATGGTACATTTGACGTTACGGAATTAGACAGCATCCAACCCCGTGCCGACAGGATTTTCCGGGAATCTGTGGTAAAAGCTTTGGCAGACGGGACTACGGACAATGTGACCGGCTTGATGGTGAATCCCAATTTTGCGGGGAGCAATGATGGTTGGACAAAGACCGGTGACGGGGATTTCAAGAACGATGGTACGAGGGTTTCTGAGGTGTGGAACGGACAGAATTGGGAGGTCTATCAGGAAATCAGTAACCTGCCCCAAGGTTCGTATAAGATTACCATGCAAGGGTTCTATTCCCCGAGTTCCGGGAATGAAAACAATTGGCATGAAGGTTGGGGACAGGAAGGCGATGAAACGAACAACATCTTGGGGTACCTTTTCGGTAACGATGCTTCCGAACCTCTTCTCCATGTTACAGCTTGTCCGCAGGAGGAGAACGTGGCTGAAAACTGTGAGGAAGTGACTTGGACCGACGACGCTTCTTTGGCTGGGAAATGGCTATGCCATGGAAAGAATTCCGCACAGGAAATCTTCGAGCAGAATAGCGAGAATTACCTGAATGCCACGACTTGTTACGTGGGTGAAGATGGTAAGCTCCGCATAGGGGTGAAGATGTCGGGTGTGTCTTGGGGGCAGGCTTGGGTCATCTTCGACAACTTCCAAGTGGAATACTTAGGGGCCGACAATATGGAAGGTGCCCAAACGGCCTTGGATGCCTTGGTGCGTGAAGCCAATGGGATGCTGGCTTCGGAGGTCTTGACCACTCAGGAGGCCAAGGACGGTTTGAACAAGGCCATAGAGGCAGCCTCCGCCGTGGGAGAGTTGACTCCGGAAGTTTATAAGGAACAGACAGAAGCGTTGAATGCTGCCATCAAGTTTGGGCAGGAATCCATGGATGCTGCTACTGCATTGGAGGACAAGGTTACTGCCCACGACAAGAAGCTAAGTGGTACCGGTGAAGCCAGTTACGAAGAATATTCCAACACCGAAGGATATGATGAGCTGTATGACTTGACTATTGAAATCTTCGACAAGATAGACGGGGAAGGCATATTCACCACTTTGGACGAAATCAACGATTATTCTGTCCGTCTGGACAAAACTTATTCCAAGATGCTAAGCGGTCATATCGACTTCACCACGGCTAACAAGGACGAACCTGTGGATGCCACGGGATTGATTGTCAACCCGAGTTTCCAGACCAAGACGGAGAACGACAAGGGGGAAATCGTGGATGCCGCATCAGCTGATGGATGGTTAGTAGAGTCATTGAAAGGGGGATCCGGTGTGAAGGATGCTAAAGTCTATGAAATCTTCAGCGACAGTAGCGAAGTTTATCAACCTTTGTATAATGCTCCTGCCGGATATTATCGTGTCGTCATGAACGGTTTCTACCGTGCGGGTGGATTTATCGATGCAGGCGTGGCACGTCGCGACAGCGCGGATGCCCAAAATGCCGAATTGTTCGTTAAATGCGGTGACGGTAATTGGATTGAGAAGTTACCGTCCATCTTCGAGCATGTCAGCGAGTTGAAATATGACGGCAGTGATGTGGCATTGCCTGATTCCTTGTTCCCGAAATCCAATGAGTTGTATCATTTCATCGTGGACCAACCGGCAGGAGCTGCATTGGCTTTCGAAGACGGAGAGTATGAGTGCGACACGTATTTCTACGTGGGCGAAGGTGAAGAGCCGGTATTGGGTGTCCGCAAGACGGGTATGCTGACGAACGACTGGTCATGCTTCGACAACTTCCGTCTCTACTATTATGGTGACGGCGATGCCAACAGGCCGGATGGTTTCGTGGATGGCATTGACGGTGTGTCAGCCGACGGTGCGGCTACGGTGGTAAATTCCGCATGGTACACCATCAACGGTGTACGTGTGGCCGAACCGAAGCAGCGCGGTATCTACATCCGTCAGGACTTGATGAGCGACGGTACGAAGAAGTCAGTGAAGGTGTTAGTTAAATAATTAGGTTTAGGGTATGAATTAGGAGTGGCTGTCCTGCGCCGGAAAATGAGGCGCGGGGCAGCTTTTTTTATTGGTGTCGTTCCCTAAAAAACGTGAAGCTTTGCGATAAACTACTTCTTCCGTCTTCTTTTCTGAAAGGCTTTCACTATATTTGTGTACATGAATAAAAAAACGTGGGAGTATGAAGTACAAAATGTTAGTGCTCGACGTAGACGGGACACTGTTGAACGACGAGAAAGAGATTAGTAAGCGGACGCTGACTACTTTGCTCAAAGTGCAGCAGATGGGCGTGCGTATCATGTTGGCATCGGGACGTCCCACTTACGGTTTGTTGCCATTGGCCAAGAAATTGGAATTGGGTACATATAACGGGTATATCCTCTCTTATAACGGTGGTCAGGTGATTAACGCTTCCAACGGAGAAGTGGTATTTGAACGCCGCATCAATCCGGAACATATCACTTATTTGGAGAAGAAAGCCGAGAAAAACGGTTTTTCAATCCTTACTTATAACGGAGATACGGTCGTGACGAATAACCCGAATGATCCGCATGTGCAAGCCGAGGCGGCTCTGAACGGTATGAAAGTGGAACATCAGGAGTTTTTCTCTGCGGCGATAGATTACCCGCCTTGCAAATGTATGTTGGTGAGTGATGATGAGGAGGCTTTGGTAGGGTTGGAGAATCATTGGAAGCGTCGTTTGAACGGTGTATTGGATGTGTTCCGTTCCGAACCGTATTTTCTGGAAGTGGTGGGCAGCCGAGTGGACAAAGCCAATACGTTGGGCGTCATCATGGAAATGGAGGGCATCAAGACGGACGAGATTGTGGTGTTCGGTGACGGCGTGGCCGATGTGACCATGTTGCAATTGGCTGATTTGGGTATTGCCATGGGGAATGCCCCGGATTCGGTGAAACGTTGTGCCGACTACGTGACCCTTTCCAACAATGAAGACGGTGTGGCCGTGGCCGTGGAAAACGCTTTTCTGGCCGAAGTGCGTGAAAGCGAGATACCGCTCGATGCCTTGAATGCGCAGGCGCAGACTACGTTGATGGGGAACTTGGGCATACAATATACTTATGCTTCCCATGAGCGGATAGAAGCCACCATGCCGGTGGACCACCGCACGCGCCAGCCTTTCGGCATCTTGCATGGCGGGGCTACGCTGGCTTTGGCAGAGACGGTAGCCGGATTAGGCTCAATGGTGATATGCAATCCCGATGAATTCGTAGTGGGAATGCAAGTGAGTGGCAACCATATCTCTTCGGCTCACGAGGGAGATACGGTGAGGGCTGTGGCCACGATTGTGCATAAAGGGCGCTCTTCACATGTGTGGAATGTGGATGTGTTTACCTCTACAGAGAAGTTGGTCTCATCCATCCGGGTGATGAATAGCGTGATGAAACGGAAATGAGCCGCATGCGGAACGACGAGGCGGTAATCGGTGAATGGATTAAGGGGGGAGAAGCCTTCGTGTTCTACCGTGAACCGGGGGAAAGGGTTTGCCACGGCATACGGGCGGCACGGTCTTCCCTGCAATCTTTTGAAGTCTTCCCGTCCAACGACGGGAAGACTGGTTTTGTATTTGCCCCTTTTCGGTTCGGAGAGGGGCATCCTTTATGGCTGCTTCCCTTGGAGGAAGAAATAGAGGTCGGTATATCCCGGGCTGTATGTTCCGATGAGGTAGAGGCACCTGCGCCGATGCCTTTTTGCGGACGGTTGGAGGAGCAGCCTTCGAAGGAGTATCGTGAGGCTTTTCGTGCTTTTTCCGGTGCGCTTCGTGCCGGAGATTTTCAGAAGTTGGTGCTTTCGCGTGGTTGTACGGATGCTTTTCCCCATGGCTTTTCATGGGCACGGGCTTTCACGGCGGCCTGTCGCCGTTATGTACATTCCTATGTGTATTTGTTCCATACGCCGCAAACCGGTTTTTGGTTGGGGGCTACGCCCGAAATTCTTTTGGCCGGAGGCAAAGGGGAGTATCGTACGGTGGCTTTGGCCGGTACGCAATTCCTGCAAGAGGGGAAATTGACAGTTCCGTGGTCGGAAAAGAACATCCGCGAACAAGCTTTCGTGACGGAATATATCGGCGGTTGCTTGCGCGAACGAGGTGTCCGGTTCACTTTGGAAGGGCCTTATACGGCTACGGCCGGAGAACTGGCCCATTTGAAAACCGATATTCGTTTTCGTCTCTCTTCGGTCGAAGCCTTGGGGGACATCTTGCAGGCTTTGCACCCTACGCCTGCCGTATGCGGGTTGCCTAAGGAAGAGGCTTTCCGCTTCATCCTGTCGCATGAAGGATATGACCGCAGCTATTATGCCGGTTTTCTCGGACGGTGGGAGCCGGAAGGGAAGACGGCTTTGTATGTGAATTTGCGATGCATGCAATGTGGCGAAGGGGCGGAAAAAATCCGCCTGTATGCCGGGGGCGGGATCTTGCCGGCTTCCGTGTGCGAAGAAGAATGGATGGAGACGGAACGTAAGTTGCAGACTATGAAATATGTAATCTCGAAAGGAGGGACTGATGTATTCGGATAAGAAAAACGTGTTGCAGCTTGTGGCCTTGCTGCGTGCGCATGGGGTACGCCGGGCGGTGTTGTGTCCCGGAAGCCGCAATGTGCCGTTGGTACAGGCTTTTGCCACGTGCAGCGGTTTTGAATGCTTTTCGGTGACGGACGAGCGCAGTGCCGGTTTCTTCGCCATCGGATTGGCGTTGCACGTGCAGGCTCCCGTGGTGGTTTGTTGCACCTCCGGTTCGGCTTTGCTCAACCTCCATCCGGCGGTATGCGAGGCGTTCTACCGGCGGGTGCCTTTGGTAGTCGTTTCTGCCGACCGTCCGGCAGCTTGGATAGGGCAGATGGACGGGCAGACTTTGCCGCAGCCGGGTGTTTTCGGTGGCTTGGTGCGGAAGGCGGTCAACCTGCCCGAGGTACGTACCGAGGAAGATGAGTGGTATGCCAACCGGCTTGTCAATGAAGCCTTGCTTGAAGTGGACCACCACGGCTACGGGCCGGTGCATATCAATGTGCCCCTTTCCGAACCGTTGTTTCATTTTACGGCGGAAGCTTTGCCTTCCGTCCGGCGTATGGTACGGCGGGATATGTCCGATGAGGGACGGACTTTGGCTTTCTTCCTGAAAGAAGAGCTTCCCAAGTACCGGCGGGTACTGGTTGTGTCGGGGCAGATGTCTTCGGACGAGGCGGTGGGTGTAGCGGCCTGTCTGTCCGGTGGCCGTGTGGCCTGGTTGACAGAAGTGCTGGGGAATTGTCCGTCGGCTTCGGATGCGGTACGGGGTTTCGATGCGTTGTTATATGCAGCCCGTGAGGAAGACTTGCAGGCGTTGCGCCCGGACTTGGTGATTACCGTAGGCGGGCATATCGTGTCGAAACGTTTGAAACAGTTCCTGAGGCGTACGCCTTCGTTGGTGCACTGGCATGTTTCGCCGGACGGCCTTCCGGCGGATTTGTTTTGTGCGTTGACCACGGTTGTGGAGGCTTCTCCTGCTGATTTCTTCCGTTTGTTTTTCCGGTCGGAGGCTTTGCCGTTCGGGGTGTATGCGCAGTTGTGGCATGAAAGTTGTGCCCGGTTGGCTTCTCCGGAAACCGGATATTCCGAGATGTATGCCGTGCGGCGCGTGTTGGAGGCATTGCCACCCCATGCAGTGCTCCATTTGGCCAACAGTTCGGCCGTGCGTCTGGCGGAATTGTGCCGCCTGCCCGAAGGTGTGGAAGTGCAGTGCAACCGGGGAGTGAACGGCATTGAGGGTTCCGTGTCGGCTGCGGTGGGTTATGCGGCAGTGTCCGACCGCCTGAATTTCCTGCTTGTAGGCGATTTGAGTTTCTTTTATGATATGAATGCGTTATGGAACGGACATATACGTTCCAACCTCCGCATCGTGGTGTTGAACAACGGCGGCGGGGCCATTTTCCATGCCTTGCCCGGACTGGACATGGCGGGAGACACGCGGCGTTTCGTGACGGCTTCTCATGGCGCGTCGGCAGCAGGTTGGGCCGAATCTCAGGGATTCACCTATTTGCGTGTCACGGATACCGTGTCCCTTCTGGCCGCCCTTGATGATTTGCTGGACGAAGCAGCCACGGCACCTGTCTTGTTGGAAGTGTTTACCGATGCGGAGACCGATGCCGAAGAGCAACGGAATTACTATCATGCGGTAAAGGAGGAATGGAAGAATTTTTTAAGATAAAAGATATGAACAGAGAATGGACGACTTTGAAAGAATACGAGGATATTCTTTTTGAATTTTATAACGGTATCGCCCGTATCACCATCAACCGCCCGCAGGTGCGCAACGCTTTTACGCCGCGCACGGTGTCGGAGATGAGCGACGCGTTCTATATTTGCCGCGAGCGGTGCGATGTCCGTGTGGTCGTGTTGACCGGAGCGGGCGACAAGGCCTTTTGTTCCGGAGGCGACATGCACGTGAAAGGGCACGGGGGATATGTCGGGGACGACGGTGTGCCCCGTTTGAATGTGTTGGAGGTGCAAAAACAAATCCGTTCGTTGCCCAAGCCCGTGATTGCGGCGGTCAACGGCTTTGCCATCGGCGGAGGCCACGTGCTCCATGTGGTGTGCGACCTGACGATAGCTTCGGACAATGCCGTTTTCGGACAGACCGGTCCGCGCGTAGGGAGTTTTGACGCCGGTTTCGGTTCCTCTTATCTGGCTCGTGTCGTAGGGCAGAAGAAAGCCCGTGAGATATGGTTCCTGTGCCGGAAGTATAATGCTCAGGAAGCCCTCGACATGGGACTGGTTAACAAGGTGGTACCTTTGGCCGAATTGGAAGACGAATATGTGGCGTGGGCGGAGGAGATGATGCAGCTCAGTCCGTTGGCCTTGCGTATGATAAAGGTGGGGCTGAATGCCGAACTGGACGGCCAGGCCGGTATCCAGGAACTGGCCGGGGACGCCACGATGCTTTACTATATGACCGATGAGGCTCAGGAAGGCGGACGGGCTTTTTTGGAAAAGCGTAAGCCGGAGTGGAGCCTTTGAAGGCCGTTTCCTTGACAGGAACGTTGAAGGTTGCATGTTTTCTCCCTTTTGCCGTTTTGGTATCCTTTCCCCTCGTTTATGTGCAAAATGAAAGGAAAAGGCCGATGCGGGGAGGCACGGGCTTCCGTGTAAAAAGCGGAAACAGGAGCGAACAGGGGCGTTTTCGGATACATTTTTTAGCTTTCAAGGCCGATTTTTCACGATTGTTAAGCGAAAAGGCGAATCGTTTGGCTTAGAAACGGAAATCATCCGGCTGAGAAAACATATTTTTTCTCCGCAAGGCGTGCGGACGGCATGCGCTTGCCGAAGAAAAAAGCGTTTGAAAATGGAGACGAGGCCTGCGGGAAACGCCTCCGTTTTCACTATTTAGAAAGAAAAGGGGTACAAAACCGTAATGTCTTTTTGTAAGGTGGAACGCTCTCTGGGCTTACGTATTTCCTGTCTGTCTGCACTGGGCATCCATTCGTCTGCTGCCAAAAAGGCAGCAGGATGTCCGTGGAGGCTTACATTCTGCTTCTTGCAAACACCGCGAAAATCGCGTATTTGCCGCAGCCGTCCGTGAAAGACGCGGATAAGCCAGCCATGCTTCTGCGTGGTTGGCTTTTTGTCATTTTGCTACGCCGCGCCTGATGTCGGTGAACCTCAAGGCTGTCCCTCTTCCGCCGTTCCGGTCATGTCCCCAAAATATACCCGGCATACCCTTAAAATGCCATTTGGTAAAATACGCCCCATATCTTGTTATTTTTTGTCATATTCTAAGGTTGGCGAAAAATGTAGTTTTGTAACACCGAAAGGGAAAAACTGCCCGGGCTTTTCCTGTATGGAGGTACGTGTCTTCATTAACAGGTTCGGTGATGGCACGATGGAAAACAGTTGAACCTTAAAACTATTAGCATCATGAAAAAAGAAATTACTAATTTCTTGCCTCGTTTACGGGGAAAACGCTGGCCTGTGATGGCTCTGGCGTGGATGGCTCTTGCCGGAGGTACGGCATGGGGACAACAAAGCAGTATTGTTTGGGAAGGTGAAGAACTACCTGCCGAGGGAGGTGAATTTTACCTCTATAATAAAGGAGGGGGAGGTTTCCTTGTAGGAGGAAATGACTATGGCACCCATATTTCCATCGGGGAACGTGGAATTTTGTGTACACTGGAGTCCGACGGGGAGGGATACAAGGTGAAGACCTATCCTGAGCAGGGCTTTTATGTGAATCCGGACGGATGGGTGGATAACCCAACGGCTGCCGTGTTTACCGTGGCGGACACTGATGCGGATGACGGTGAGAATATCTATTCGTTCAGCAAAGACGGTGGATTGATGAGTTGGACTCAAAATAACGGGACGATGGTGGACTATTCCGGAATAGACGCAAGTGCGGAAGCATCTCAATGGCTGTTGGTCTCTGCCGACCAATACAAACGGAAGAACGAGGCCGCGTTGGGAACCGCATCCGAAAATAGTCCGGTGGATGCCACATTTTATATCAATGGGGCGGACTTCAACCGTAACCAACCGCATGGATGGACAGCGGACTGGCAGGGAGGAAACAAGCCTACGATTGGAGGGAGTGACAACAAAAATCCCAACAAGTCGGCTGAAGCATGGAATAACGACCGCGTGGACATTTACCAACTCCTGACCGGCATCAAAAACGGACGCTACCAACTTACTTGCCAAGGTTTCTACAGGCCTGGCGGCAAAGGGGTAACTTCCGGTGCGCAGAATGCTTTTTTATATGCGGGTGACGTGAAGGTGGCTTTGCCGCTGATGCCGGAGAGTTGGATAAACAGTATGGATGATGCCGGCAACGTGTTTGCGGAGGGGAAATGCAAAACGGATGCAGTGGAGGCCGTAGTCTTGGATGGGACGTTGAGAATCGGTATAAAGAAAGAAACCCATATTAATGAAGACTGGGTAATCTTCGACAACTTCCGTTTGTCTTATCTGGGAGAATTGGATGCTTCCGAGGTGTTCCAAAGTTCATTGAAGGCATTGGAATCCTTGATTTCGGAGTTTACAAGCTTGGGTGCGACCACCATTGCCGATGGATTGCAGAAGGTGTATGACGCGAACGAGGCAGCTTCGGGCAATGATGTGGAGGCCGCGCAGAAGGCCGTGTCCGATGCCATGTCTGCCGCCAGGGCCGTGCAAGCCGGCGTGGAAAGTCTGGCGGCTTCCATAGAAGCGGCCGAAGCATTCAGTGCCAAGGTGGGAGACGATGGGACGTACATCTTGTGCTCTGCCGGGAAAGAGGCCCTGAAGTCCGGAATAGAGGCTGCGAAGAAGGTGTTGGCCGAGACGGAGGTGGAAAGCATGGCCGAGACGGCTCCCGCAACGTCCGCAAGTCTTGACGCGACAGTGGCGAAAGCCGAACAGTGGATAGGGCTGTCGTATACTTTGATTAAAGCCAAGGCTTTGGCCGAAGCGATAACGGGGCTTGACAGCGATGAGACTTATAAGAAGGTTGTGACCGACTTGGAGAGTTTTGAATTGGACTACGCGACGATGGCTTCCGACGTGGCAGCCTTGAACTTCGTGTGCCGCGAAGCCATGACGGTGGAGTTCTTGGCCGGAGCTTCGGCTGAATCGCCCATTGACCTGACCAGTTTCATCCGGAACCCGAATATCTACCAGACGGGATTGGATAATAAAACAGCTCCGGACGGATGGGTTTGCGACAGAGGGAAAGCAGATGGCGTGGAAGTTACCGGAGGTACAGGAGATACGGATTTGAATTGTTACAGTTGGACGGGACAAAGTGTCAAGACTGCCAATTACTACCAATTGGTAGGCGGGGCTACAGTGAATCTTCCCGATGGAACATACCGTTTGGCGGCTGCCACGTACACGAATGTCGGTGGAGTGAATTTATATGCGAGCGTGGACGGGGAAAACTTCATTGAGATAGGTGCAAATGGCAATGAAGGTACGTATCAGACCGCTTGTGCTTCCTTGTCTACCACATCCCAATTGGATATTCAGGTAAGCGGCGGGTGTTTGTACATAGGAATGAGAGGTAACGGTTCTACCGGTGGAAGTAGTGGACGGAATTGGAAAGCCGACAACTTCCGTTTGTACTACATCGGTGCCCCCGAAGCGGCTTCACAGTCCATCAGCGTGTCTGACGCAGGCATGTCCACTTATTATTCTGCCAATGCCTTTACTGTGCCTGAGGGGCTGACTGGCGGCGTGGTGACGAGCATTTCCGAGGATGCGTCTGTCCTGAACGTGGATTGGCGTTATCCGGCAGGCAGCACCGTGCCGGGGCATACTGGTATCCTGCTGGGCGGCGAGGCCGGCAACTACACCGGTGAATACAGCGTGGCCAACGTGGCTTGCCCGGAGGACAACCTGCTGGACGGCACGTTGGAGGAGGCTACCATCGCTGACGCAGGCTACAAATACTACAAACTGGCCGACGGTAACGACGGGCTGGGCTTCTACTTTGCCGCCGAAGGCGGTGCTTCCATCACGAACGGGGCGAACAAGGCATACTTGGCCTTGTCGGAAGCCGCTGTGCAGGAGGTCAACTTCCTTGCATTCAAGAAAGGCACCACGGGCGTGGCGGACGTGGCATTTGCGGACGAAGAGTCTTCTGTGGATGTCTACAGTGTCTCTGGCGTAAGGGTACGTTCGGGCGTGAAAGTCGCTGGGGCTTTGGACGGCCTGCCCAAAGGAATTTATATTGTAAACGGAAAGAAAATCTTAAAATAACAAACGATATGGAAAAAAAGAAATATTCAACTCCTGCGGTCAGCGTGATGGCGTTGCAGCAGCAAGACATGCTTTGTGGGTCTCCCGGTTCGATGGGTATCCACGACGAATATACGGATGCGGAGCAGTTGAGTAACCGCAATATATGGGACGAGATTTGGTAACTTCTTGCGTATGCTGTCCTTCCGAAATTCAGGATAAAAAGAGCGTCAAAAACAGGTAGAAATGGTGCATGGATTGCATTTGGATGAAAATGTCTTATTTTTTGTGTTTATCTGTCACCTATGAAAGAGAAGGATTATCCTATCTTTGCCATGCGTTTCAAAAGTCCGGACTCGGAGACGAACCAGGATGGAGAAACACGCCTTTTTCTGGTTTCCATGAAGAATAAGTACAGTAGAAATTAGGTTAATATTGTGTAAGTTCCCTGATATGAGGTATCCTGTGAAGGACCGAACTCATATCAGGGAACTTTTTCTATGAACGGCGGGTGGATTTGTGCGGAGTGAGCGGTTTGTGTCGCTTGGGCAGGTCGCCGGTCTTTTCCAGTTTGAAATCCGTGGCAGAGAACCACGCACCATCCCATTTTCCGCTACGGATATTCGTTACACCGTAACGGATTGTGCCGTTGTGCGTCACGATACTGTCTATCCTTACTATACTCCAGCCGTAACCTCTTCCTTTATTGGCTTCGGTAATGTCTTTCCACATGCCGAGCGTAATATTTCCGCTCGTCTGCTGTCGTTGGGCATCCTGCCAGATTTCCCCGCCTTGGTTTCCATATACGGGGACGTCAGCCTTCCGTTCACGGTTATCATGACAGGCAAAAATCTCACAGCCTTGTCCGTCCGTTCGTGCGGCGGCTTCCAGACGGTAAATACCCGGTGTCACATGGACAGTTCGTTCTACCTCATATTCCATTTTCCGGTTGAAGTTCCATGCGTCTATATACTGCACGTCCCTGTTGCCCGTATAATATTCTCCGCTTTTCACGTAGTTGTTTCCGCATTCTTTGTGCCGGATGACTTTCCAACCTTCGTGTTCTAAATAGCTTAATTGCCTTTGATGTTCGAGGGAATCGTTGCGGATCCTTTGCTCCTCTCTGTAGTCCCGTATGTACCAGTCGTAGGAAATGCTGCTTTGGATCATCGAAGCGATAAAGATTACGGCTGTGATAATCCATCCTCCGATGAGGGCCAACCGTTTGGGTAAAGTCATGGGGTGTATGCGTCCCGCCATGCGCAGGATGGAATGTGTACCGATATACAAAGTGAGGATAAGCAGAGTGATGGAACTTATCAATGCCGTCCAATAGATGCCTTGGCGGAGGCTGCCGTTGATCAATGCATTGAAGAAAGACTGTTCGGCAGGCGAACTGAACACTCCGTCGCTCACTCCACCCGTAAAAGCGGAAAAGCAATACAGGCAAAACCCGATGAGGATGGCGATTAACATGATTGTAACGAAGAGGAGGATACCGCCTACGACGAGGAAAAGGAAACCTTTGAATATAGCCGTCACAATGTCTAACAGGACGGTCAGGCATCCCCGTACCGTCTTTTGGGTTTTCGGGGCCGAAGCATACTGTCCGGCTTTGCGTGCGCCGTCTATGATTTCGTCGCGCAGGTTCTCCATGTTGACGGGACGACCCTGCATGCGCAGGCGGTCTTCGGGAGTCCACGCCTCCGGAATGATGATCCACAGGATGAGATAGATGATAATGGAAGTGCCGAGAGAGAACCAAGCAAATAATATCATGAGCAGACGGAGCCACAGCGGGTCGATACCGAAATAGCAGGCCAATCCGGAGGTGACGCCACCCAACATTTTGTCGTCCGGATTGCGGAACAGTTTTTTATGTACGTTTTCTTTGCGTTCGCTTTCCTTTGGGGCATTATCTGTTTTGTCGGCAGTCGTTTCCGTTTCGACGCCGTCCATTTCTTCCGGATTACCGATGCGTGAGATGATGTCCCTCACGTGTTCGATGGTAATGGCTTCTACGCCGGATGCTTTAAGTTCGTCGAAAAGTTCGGCTATGCGGCGTTCGATGTCTTCAGCGATTTCTTCGCCTCCTTCTTTACGGGAGAAGTAACGGCGCATGTTGTTCTGGTATTGGTTGAGCAGTTCGTAGGCATCTTCGTCGATGGCATACAGCGAACCGAACAGGTTGATGGTGATATTCTTTTTCATAAAGCTTTCGAATTTAAAAGTTAAGGATTCAGTCTTTTCCCTGTAAAGGCAGCCTTATGGGGCTTTCCGATTTCAGGTGTCCCACGGTGGCGGAAAGCTCATTCCAGGCACAGTCCAGTCCGGCCAGGAAGGTTTCGCCGTCGAGCGTCAGGGCATAATATTTACGCGGAGGTCCCTGAGTGGATTCGCGCCATTCATAACTCAGCAGTCCGTCCTTTTTCAGTCGGGTGAGCAGCGGATAGAGCGTGCCTTCCACGACAATCAAATCGGCTTCCTTCAGCCGTGTGATGATGTCGGAGGCGTATGACGGTTCCTTGCGCAGCAACAGCATGACGCAATATTCCAGCATTCCTTTCCGCATTTGTGATTTTGCATTGTCTACGTTCATAGGCTTTTAGCGTTTAAGTAAGGAGACGTCCGGCCGGTGTGTCCCTTTGTTCTATGCAAAGATATGTATTATATTGGTACTATGCAATACATAGTAGTATATTTCTTCTGATTTGACTGGTGTTTGCGGTGTATATTTTTACATAGTCCTGATTCACTGTACTCCTACTTTGGGAAAATGAAGGCGTAAGCGGGTTGGGAAAAACTGCAAAAAGAAGAAAAAATGAATGGAAAAACATCCGTATCCATCCTTTTTTGCTACCTTTGCCATGCATATTTCCGCAGAAAGCCCAAGGGCGGAGTGGAATATATGCGTTATATATAGAGAAGACGTTTACAGGCGTCTGGCTTTCGCGTTTCAAAACTTCGCAACTTTTGACCATCCGGAAGAGCAGATTGCAACAAAGACGTCCTCCTGATGTGTATTCCATGCACGCCCTCCTCTCTGTAGGGGGGCATGCCGTATACATATCGGCGTGGGCTTTCTGCGTTGCTCGTTCTCGGTTGGTGGGCATGCGAAGGCCTTGGAACGCAGGACGGGCAAAGGTAAGATTCCTACGCCTTTTCTGTATATATGAAGTTGCCTTTATGGGTCGTTAATCTAATATGTCTGTCGGGAGTCCGGACTGGAGGAGTGGGTATGCTGCATATCGGACAGCTTATAGCTTGCACGCTTCACGAGCAAGGGCGTACGGTGACATGGTTTGCAAGACAGTTGTGTTGCACACGGCCTAACGTATATAAAATATTCGGCAAAGAAAATATTGATATCTCTTTGTTGTGGCGTATTTCTTGTATTCTTCATCATGATTTTTTCGGAGACCTTTCACAGGAGATGAAGTGTGACGTAAATTTTTCCCTTCCTTTTAGTTCCGGAACGGAATAGGGATGTTAATCAAATGGCAATATTTCTGTCAACTTCTTGGAACTATCCATTTCCGTTTCATCTTCTCGATTTGCCTATCTTTGCATGGTAAACTGAATTCGAGAACAACATTAAATTAAAAAAAATGAAAAAGTTATGTTTTAAATGTCCGGTTTGGATGTGGATTTTGGGCATGATGTTTTTTGTATCGTGTAGCGACGATGATAACGGCGGGACGGGCAGCGGCAACGGTGATAAGGATGCGTATTCCGTGACCATCCTGACGCAACCCTATTCGGGATTATCTTCCACCACAGTGGAGGTTTCCGGGACGTGCACCATAACCGGGACAGTGCCTGAGGTATATGCTTATGGTTTTGTTTATGGGACATCGAAATCACCGGAAGCCGGCAATGAAGGGGTGGTGAAAGTACAGGTAGGTATGTCGGAGACAGGAGATTTCAAAACGACTCTGGAAGGTTTGACACCGAATACGACCTATTATTACAGGGCATATTTTGAGAAAGACGGGGCTTATGAATATGGCAATACGAAAACATTCACGATGAAGCCTGCTGACGATGGTATCGATGTGCCTACGGCTGGCGAACTGGTAGATATGGGAGGTCGGGTGAAATGGGCCTCGTGTAATTGGGATGCGTCTTCACCGGAGCAGACCGGCGTTTTGTGCGGATGGGGCGATCCTACGGGCACTGTCAAGTACCAAGGGATTATTGATACTTATGACTTTTATGTGCCTGCTCCCGGATGTTATGAGTATTATGCCGGGGTGAATCCTCCGAAGGAGATAAGCGGTACGGAGTTGGACATTGCTTACGTGAAATCGCAGGGCCGCTTGCGCATGCCCACGCGGAAAGAAATGGATGACTTGGTGGAAGATTGTCTCGTGAAAACGGTTCTGTATAATAATGTGGAAGGGCTGCTGTTCATTGCTCCCAACGGGAACAAGCTCTTTTTCCCCTTGTGTGGGCGGCGGATAGGGTCAACAGTCCTTACCAATGGGCTTAGCGTTTATTGGACAGGCACGTTTGAGCAGTATTCTTATGGTAATCTATTGGTTTATGGATTGGGAGAAACTGGTGGTGAGCCTGGGCCGACAGACGGGATGGACTGTTGTCTCGGGGGAGCCATACGCCCGGTGGCCGATAAATGATTAATTAAAAGATAAAATGTGATGGATATGAAAAGTTTCAAATTATGGCAGTTGCCGGGATTCATGCTGTGCCTGTTATTGGGGTTGGTGTTTTTTTCTTCTTGCGATAAGGATGATGATGAAACAGGCGGTGGAGGCGTCATAGGGTATTGGTTGCCGTTGACAGACCTTCGTGATATGGCGAGAGAAGCGGTGGAAGAAGACAATGCCGATGAAGACGGTTTTACAGGAGGAGCCGTTTCATACCGTTTCCTGAATGCTAATACCGTAGAAAGTTTTACGACGAATTGCTACATAGGCCATAAGTCCGGTGCGTTTCATACGGAAACTATTTCAGGAAAGACGGTGTCTTTCGTGGCGGAAAATGTGAGGACTTACACTTATGTGCTTGATGGCAATAAGGTGTATATCACGGATGGTACCATCGGTACGTTAGTTAATGGTGAATTACGGGTGGACGGTTTGCTGTTTACTTTCCAGAAATTGGAGTGAGTCATTCCTTTAGTGCCTGAATGAAAGCGGAAATGCGTATGGAAGAGTCGGAAGACGGTTGGACAGGTACGGGAAAGGTGTCCATGGAATATGATGGCGACGGGCACATGGCATGGTTTAGATTAGTTTTCTAAAAAAATCTTTTGGGCAGCCGGGGCAAGGAATCCTTTGTCCCGGCTGTATTTTTGCATATTTTCTCTTAAAATGAGGTCTTTTTGCAGCACGGTGACATGGATGGATGGCTTTTTTTCGTAAGTTTGCAAGAGGGACTGTAAAAATAGCAGGATATGGCAAGGTTCATCAACCCGTTTACGGACGTGGGTTTCAAACGTATTTTCGGTCAGGAAATCAATAAGGATTTGCTGATAGACTTCCTGAACGGCCTGTTGGAAGGGGAGAAGCATATTGTGGACATCCGTTTTCTGGACAAGGAAGTGCTGCCTGCCTTTGCCCAAGATCGGGGTGTGATTTACGACGTGTATTGCACGAATGAGTCGGGCGAGCAGTTCATCGTGGAAATGCAAAACCGCCCGCAAGTGAATTTTCGCGAAAGGGCGTTGTACTATTTGTCGCGTGCCGTGGCGCGTCAGGGCGAGCGCGGGGCGGATTGGCAGTTCCGGCTCAAGGCCGTGTATGGTGTGTTTTTCATGAACTTTTGCTTGGATTCCGGTTCACATAAGTTGCGTACGGATATCGTCCTTTCGGACAGGGAGACGCATGAGGCGTTTTCTGACAAGCTGCGCTTCATCTTTTTGGAATTGCCCTCTTTTACCAAGGAGGAGCAGGAGTGTGAGACGGATTTTGAACGATGGATATATGTGTTGAAGAATATGGATACATTGCAGAGGTTGCCGTTCAAGGCAAGGAAATCAGTGTTTGAGAAATTGGAAAAGATTGTGGACATTGCGGCTCTTTCCAAGGAGGACAGGATGAAGTATGACGAGAGCATCAAGATTTACCGCGACCACTTGGCGGTGGAGGCTTATGCCAAGGAACGGGAAGAAAGGCGCATGAAGGAAGCTTGGGATGGAGGACTTGCCAAGGGGCTTGAGAAAGGGCTTGCCGAGGGACGTGCCGCCGGTCGTGCCGAAGGCGAAAAGGAAAAGCAACGGCAGATTGCGCTGCGCATGAAAGGGAAAGGCATGTCGGCTGAAGATATAGCCGAACTAACGGGACTTTCCGTGGCAGAAGTCGGCGAATTATGATTCCGTCGTACAGTATAGATATTTTCCCCCGGCTTTTCCATTTCAAAAAGCCGGCGGGCACGTCGCGGGGAGTGTACACGGAGCGGCGGTCGTGGTACGTCAGGGTGGCATCCGCTGCCTGTCCGGGACGCGAGGGATGGGGCGAATGCGCTCCCTTGCCGCAGTTGAGTGTAGACGATTTGCCGGATTACGAAGGCGTGTTGCGCGGGATATGCGCGGAGGTGGCTCGTACGGGGCAGGTCGATACGGAACGGTGGAGGGAATACCCCTCCATGCTGTTTGGGTTGGAGACGGCTTTGCGCCATCTCGAACGAGGGACGTATGCCTTGTGGGATACGCCCTTTTCGCGCGGTGAAGAGGGTATCTGCATCAACGGGTTGATATGGATGGGCGACCATGATGCCATGTACAGGCAAATCAGGGAAAAGTTGGAAGCCGGCTTCCGTTGTGTCAAGTTGAAAATCGGTGCCATCGGTTTCGAGGAGGAACTGGACTTGTTGCGTTTCATCCGTCGGCATTTTCCGGCTCGCGAGGTGGAACTCCGGGTGGATGCCAACGGGGCTTTTGCTCCTGCGGAAGCCTTGGACAAGCTGAAACGGTTGGCCGAACTCGATTTGCATTCCATCGAGCAGCCCATACGGGCCGGGCAATGGGACGAAATGGCCGGACTGACTTCGGTTTCGCCCTTGCCCATCGCTTTCGACGAGGAGCTGATAGGACATTGCAGCCTTGAAGCGAAGCGGAGGCTGTTGGACGCGCTCCATCCGCAGTACATCGTGCTGAAACCCTCGCTGCATGGTGGGTTTTCCGGTTGCCGGGAGTGGATAGAAGAGGCGGAAAAGAGGAACGTCGGATGGTGGATTACCTCGGCATTGGAGTCGAACGTTGGTTTGAATGCCATTGCGCAATGGTGTGCCACATGGCACACCCGGATGCCGCAGGGATTGGGTACGGGAATGTTGTTCACCGACAACGTGTCGATGCCGTTGGAGATCCGGAAAGATTGTTTGTGGTATGTGGCAGACGGAGATTGAATGGCAGCATGTCGGCGTGGAGGGGAGGCGTTTCTCGGCGACAGACTTGCACGAACTGGCCGCGTTGTCCGTTGAAGAGGAGGATGGGGCTTTGCGGGCCGTTTATGCCTTTCTGGCGGAATGGTTCTCGCCTGCGTCTACGGTGGAAGTGCAGACTTCCGGTTCCACCGGTGTCCCCAAGCGGATGAGAGTGGAAAAAGCGCGGATGATGCGTAGTGCCGTTCGGACGTGTGAGTTCCTCGGCTTGCGTCCGGGCGACACGGCTTTGCTGTGCATGGACTTGAAGTATATCGGGGCTAAGATGATGGTCGTGCGTGCTTTGGTGGCCGGACTGCATCTATGGGTTCGCCGTCCGTCGGGGCATCCGTTGGCCGACGTGGAGGAGCGGGTGGATTTCCTGTCTGTCGTGCCGATGCAACTTTACCACACGTTGGAGCAGGTGGACGAGCGGGAGCGTCTGTCGCGTGTGCGTTGTGTCATCGTGGGGGGCGGAGCAGTGGACGAGGTTTTGGAGCGGCAATTGGAGAACTTGCCCTGTCGGGTGTATTCCACTTACGGCATGACCGAAACGTTGTCGCATGTCGCTTTGCGTCTACTTAACGGGCCGGAGGCCTCGGTAGGTTATCGTCCTTTCGAGGGGGTAAGTTTGTCGCTGTCTGTTCGGGGTACGTTGGTGATTCATGCACCGGAATTGTGCTCCTCCGATTTGGAGACGAACGATGTGGCGCACCTACATGCTGACGGCACGTTCACGATCGAGGGGCGTGCGGACAATGTGGTAAACAGTGGGGGCGTGAAAATTCAGATAGAGGAGGAAGAGCGGCGGCTGAAAGAGCTTATCGACGTGCCTTTTGCCTTGACTTCCGTACCGGACAGGCGGTTGGGCGAGGCTTTGGTGTTGTTGGTTATCCGTGATTTCCCGATGGATGATGTCGGCCTGTTTGACGCGATGAAGGCGCTTCTGCCCCGCTACCATGTCCCTCGGCATATTTTGCGTGTGGCCGCCGTACCGGTGGCCGGGAACGGGAAAATAGACCGTAAGGCTTGCCGGGAGTTGGCTCTTGAAGCAGGGGCTATCCGTTGATGTTTTCCATAATTTTGATAAAAGGGACAGTTTCTGCAGGAGGATAAATGCCTTTGCCGAAGGTGTTTTGCCGATATGAGGCAAACGGGAAATCGTTTGGCGCAGAATGAAAAATCAATCTCATGAGATTGAAAAATCGTTTGGCTGAGAAAAAAATGTTAAAACGAGGAACCTGATGGAGTGATATGTAGATTGCAGAATCACAGTGTTTTAGGATTCTCGGACGACAAAGGGTATAAAAAAAGACCGCTTGCGAAAAGCGGTCTTTTTTATATCAGTCTAATGATGATTAATCTTCAACAATCGTACAGATGCTGACGCGGTTCCAATCCGGTTCCTCGAACATGTAGCCTACGCCTTGTCCCTTAGCTGTAATACGACGGGCGTCGATTCTGTATTTGTTCACCAGCATATTCTTCACGGCTTCCGCACGTTGGTTGGCGATGCGTTCGTTCACTTCGGCACTTCCTTCAGGAGAAGCATATCCTAAGATGTTCACCTTAGCTTCTTTATGGTTCTTCAGATAAGTGGCGATACGTTCTACGTTGGGTTGCTGCGACGCGTCGATGACAATCTTGCCTTGACGGAATGTTACGACAGACTCCAATGTTTTCTTATTGTTCGTAATCACTTTCGGACCCTGGTTCTGGCATTCTTTCAGTGCTCTTTCCAAATCGGCGGATTTCTGTTCCTCGTTGCGGAGTTTGTTTGCCGTATTTCTCATGCTTTCATCCTTGGAGTTTACGTCTTGACGTAAGTTGTTGATGGTGGCATTCAATGCGCTGACTTCCGATGCGTCGTAGGCTCTGACTTTCGTCATGTGGTGCTTGCCGTTGCTGTTCTTGAAGTGATAAACCACTCCGGCTGTAATTTCCCAGTTGGCATAGTTGGCATTAAAGTTGGGATGAGAGTGAGCCCTGTCGGCATCCCACATGCTCATATCCCATAGGATAGCCGGTTTGATGGCTACGGTCCATGCTTTCTTCTCTCCCAAATTGAAATTGAAGTTTACTCCGGCTTTTGATGCCAAGTGATTGGCACCTTCGCCCGTCTCATAGAAATCGTTCAGACGCAACCAACCGAACCCACCTACTGCCTCTACTTCAAACAAGCGTGGCTGACCGTTGTATCCTGCAAACATGTTGTTCAGGTTCAAGCGGTTCAACAACATCAGGTTGAAGGCATCGAATGCCGTACCGCTCTTTTGGGCGGCCATTCGGCTCTGGGTGTTGATGGTCCAGTTGCTTTCCAATGTCAAACCGTAAATGGGGCTTAACTGTTTATTAATGTCAAGACCGATGACTGCGCGCGAGTTTTTAAAGAATGTACTATGGGTGAGGGGAGTGGCTATACCACCGTTCAGGCCTATCGACCAGTTGTCACCGAATTTGTTTCCACCCAAATTATAATCTTGGGCATTTAAGCCGCTTACACATAAAGCGCTTAATAATACAATTAAAGACTTTTTCATAATTTATTCGTTTAGTAATACATTACAAATGTAGTAAAATTTATATTGGTTTCAAAATAATAACGGTAATATTATTTGAAAGTAACCTTTTTTAGTAAATATAAAGAGGGCAACCTCTCCGGTTGCCCTCTTTTTGTGATGTAATTAAGGATTGTTGTGTGATTACTCGGTCACGCAAATGCTTGCACGGTTATAAGCCGGTTTGCCGAAGATGTTACCCACACCCTTACCTTGAGTTTCGATTCTGTTGGCGCTGATGCCGTATTCTTTCACCAGAATGTTCTTCACGGCTTCTGCACGTTTCTCAGACAACTTCTGGTTGAATTTGGCGTTGCCTTCCGGAGAAGCGTAACCTGAAATGGAAACCTTGGCACTGCTATTCTTCTTCAAATAACTTGCCAGACGGTCGATGTTCGGCATCTGGAGAGCGTCTACCTTGCTGCTGCTCTGACGGAAGATGACTACATATTCACTCTTTTCTACAGCCTGTGTAGTCGTGGTGGGCACTTTCTTATTCTTGCAGTCGTTCAAATCCTTCTGCAAGTCGCTGATGGTCTTCTGTGCGTTTTGCAGTGCGCGATCCTTGCCTGCGGCTTCGGCTTCCATCGAACTGATGGTGGCGTTCAGGGCTGCAATCTGGTCTGCGTGGCTGCAACCGTTGGAGTAGTAGTGCTTACCGTTGCTGTTCTTGAAGTGATAAACAACACCTGCGGTGATTTCCCAAGCTGCTTGGTCGGAATGGAAATTGATATTGTCTTCTCCAAACTGGGTCACATTCCATAAGATTGCCGGTTTAACAGCTATGGTCCATGCTTTCTTTTCGCCCAGGTTGAAGTTGAGGTTCAAGCCCACCTTGGAAGAAATCCAGTTTCCGTCCTTTTCTCCGTCGTTCGTGTAATAGGCATCGTTCACGTGAAGCCAACCGAAACCGGCCAATGCTTCTACTTCAAACAAGCTGGGTTTGCCTTTGTAACGGCAGAATACATTATTTAAATTGATGCGGTGCAACAACATCAGATTGCTTGCATCAAAAGCTGCACTGCTCTCGAACGTATTGATGCTCCACATATTTTCAAATGTCAAACCATAAATCGGTGAGAGTTGCTTGTTGAGGTCGATGCCCACGGTGGCACGGGCATTCTTGAAGAATGCACTATGGCTGAGCGGAGTCACAATACCACCATTCAAACCAATTGACCAATTGTCACGGAACTTTGTAGTTTGTTCCTCAGTCGTTTGAGCGTTTAAGCTTCCCAAGCTTAATGCACCCGCTAATAACAGTAGAGACTTTTTCATAATCGTTTTAATTGAAATTAATAAATATGTTCATACATACTATGACAAAGATACGCATATTTGGTAATCTTGTCTGTGTTTTTATGTTATTAAAATTAAAAAAGAGGCTTTTTCGGCCTCTTTTTATTCTATTTCCTAAAAATACAAGGATTTTCACAAGAAACAAACTTATACTAAATGGGCAATCAGTTCTTCGTGCTCGCCCGGAAGCAGGTCGATGACAGGTATTTCTATCATCGTGTAGCAACCGGGTTGTTGTTTCATCGAGGCACGGGCCACGCAAACCAATACTTGTCCCGTCAGCGCCGGATTGTTGATATGCATGTTGAACTCGAACAACTGGTTCTGGGTTTTTCCGGATACGCCTTTGCGTGTCAGGTTGACGCCGTGTCCCATGTCCAGCAGCTCGTCTACACAAGGTACTTCTATGACGTGGGTTTCATCGTTGACGAAATAGGGATCGGCTTTGATGGCTGCGGCTACTTTCGAAAACTCGTATCCTTCCTTTACCTCTATATATACCATGCGGCGGTGAATACCCGTACCGGTGGGGATGGTCATGGAGAGCGCGGCTTTCACTCCTTCCACGGCTTTTACGGCTACGGTATGTCCCATGCTCATGCCCGGTCCGAAATTCGTGTAGGTGATGCCTTTGGGGGCAATGGCCTGTAACATGGCGCGTACGACGGAGTCGCTACCCGGATCCCACCCTGCGGAGATGACGGATACGGCTTTTCCCGCTTTTGCGCTTTTGTCGAGCGAGCGGCGAAGGGAAGTGATTTGGGTGTGGATGTCGAAACTGTCCACTGTATTGATGCCGAGTGCAAGAATTTCTTTGGCGTACTTCTCCACGCTGCGGGTCGGGGTAGCCAGAATGGCTACGTCTACGTCCTGCAATTCGCGGATATCCTTGACTACGTCATAACGTGCCAGTTCTTCGGGCTTGTTTTCAGCTCCGTTCCGGCGTACGATGCCTGCCACTTCGAAGTCGGGTGCGGCTTCGAGAGCCTGTAAAGCATAGTGTCCTATGTTGCCGTAACCTACTACGGCTGCTCTGATCTTTTTCATTTTCGTTGTCTTATTATTGGGTTTGTGTGTATGTTATTGTTCATTTTGGAACATGGGATCCCATGCCGGCAAACGGACGGGCTTTTGTTTCAGCATGTCCAGAACATTTTGCGGGCAGTACTTCTTGTTGACGACCACGCGGAACATGTATTCGTCGAACCACTCGTCCGTCATGATGAGATGGCCCTGATAGCCGGCATCTTTGCCCCAACTGTTTTCCACCATCCATTTCTTGGGCTTGCCGTTATCGTCGAGGTCGACGGCCATCAGCGTCATGGCGTGGGTGCTGCCGCTGTCGAAGCTCTGGATGCGTTGTTTCTTGTTCATGCCGAACGTCGTGCCGAAGAGACTGCCGTAGTCGTAGTTGTTCAAGTCGAGCGTACCTTTCTTGGAATCCAGGAACTTACCCACGTCGCAACTGAAGTACATCATGGTGCTGTCTTTCAGGCTGGCAATGGCCATTTCTTTGATGTCCTCGATAGGCAGATTGATGTACAGCCAATTGTGTCCATCGTAAGTGTGACGGTCATAATCAATTTCATATACTTGGTTGAACGGACGCGAAGGGTCGTTCATCAGCATGACGTAATTGGCGTTCAAGTCTTCTCCGCCACATACTTCCTTGTAGAAACTTTGGGGCGTGTAAGTCTTGGGCTTCTCGGTATATTTCCCGTCGATTTTCGGTGCCCAAGTAAAAGAAGCAGGAGGCTCTCCGTAGGCATAGACCAACATACGGTAAACCGTTTTCATCATGTCCACCTTCTGTTGTTCCAATTCCTTTTCGGAGGTGCCCTTCTCGGATGCTTCGCGCAGTAACATGCCGTCTTCGCGCAATTTTCTTTTCAAGAGGGCTGAAAATTCATTGGTGTTGTCGCTGCTGTAAGTTTCGGCCATGACCTCTTTGGGTACAAGCCCATATTTTTCAATCAGATCCGAAACACCAGTGAATTGCCCTCCGTCGCTCAGCGGGTTACGGAACAACCATTCCACCATTTTGTCGTCGATGGGCTTTTTGCGCGTGTCGATAATGCCTTGAAGAAAAAGGTTGCTCTTTTCCAGTTGGTCGTAGAAGAAGTTGTAGGCCTGCGAGAAAAAGAAATTTTTCATACCCGTGCGGGCCATGACTTGTGCACGAATCACGTTGGTACCCGTAAACAGCCAACAACGCCCACTGCTTTTCTGGTCGCTGATGCCGGAGCTTTTCACCTTGTGGCTGAACCACGTGTCGGGCGTAGCCGCCTGTTCACTGTTGGCCGTGAGCTTTTTGATGGAGTTGGCATTTACGGCATTCCGGATGGCTTTGTGGGCATCGTCGTGCGAGTAGCTCTCTTTCAAGGTCTGCAGGACTTCGGGGGTGAGTGCCTGTTGGGCGAAAGAAATGCTGCCGCAGAACGAAAAGGCCAGATATAATAATAATGATGTTTTTTTCATAAATTCCTGGTGTTATTTTACGTATTCGGCCCAGTCGGTCAGTCGCATGTCTCCCTTGCGCAGATAAGTGTCGTGCATGGCGAATGCAGCCGACAGGCAGTGGTGGGTGTGTCCTCCGTTTTGGGCTGCGTACTTCATGTAGTCGAGCAAAAGCGGACGATAGTCGGGATGGGCCACCTTGACAAGCTCTGCTGCTTTTTCCATGGCGCATTTTCCACGCAGGTCGGCCACGCCGTATTCCGTGATGACGGCATCTACGAAATGGCTCGTATGGTCGATATGGGAACAGAAAGGCACGATACTGCTGATGGCTCCGCCCTTGGTGGTGGAACCGCAAGTGAAAATACTCAAATAAGCATTGTTGGTGAAGTCTGCTGAACCGCCGATACCGTTCATCATCTTCGTACCGCAAATCTTGGTAGAGTTTACATGTCCGTAGATGTCCACCTCGATGGCCGTATTCAGAGAGCATACGCCGATGCGGGCGATGACTTCGGGGCTGTTTGAAATTTCGGAAGGACGGAGCACGAGCTTGTCTTTGAAGAAGTCCATGTCGTTGTAAATGCCTTGCAGACATTCGTTCGTCACGGTGAGCGAACAGGCTGATGCCGAGAGTACGCGGCCTTCGCGCATCAGTTGTACGGGGGCATCCTGAAGTACTTCGGTGTAAATACTGAAATTCGGGACGTCCGGACATTGGCCTAATGCGCCCAATACGGCGTTGGCTCCGCTGCCTACCCCGCTTTGCAAATTAAGGAAAGTAGGCGGTATTTTCCCGCTTTTCAGATTGGCTAACAGGAAATCGGCCACATTGTTTCCGATTTGTGTGGTGATGGCGTCGGGGGCTTTGAATGCACGTGCCTCGTCGGGGATGTTGCATTCGATGATGCCTTTGATGCGGTCGGCGTCCACTTCCACATAGGGTTTACCGATGCGGTCGCTCGCCTTCATGATCATGATGGGCGTGCGATAGGGATGGTCTTCTATTTCGTATACGTCATGGATGCCCATGCACTTTTTGCTGTGGAAAGCGTTGACTTCGATGATGATGCCTTTGCGTGCCAGACGGCAGACGGTGGGGCTGATACCTCCTGCGGCCGTCAGGTAAATACGTGCCTTACCGCCTGTTTGTTCGACTTCGCACGCCTCGATGATGGCCCAGTCTACTTGTCCGAGATAACCTTGGCGGATTTGAGTGGCCATGTTGGAAAGGTTGAGGTCGGAATACGAAATCTCATTATTGTTGACATGCGTACGGAAGTCTTTGTTCGTGGTGTAAGGGGCGCGGAATTTAATGGCATGAGCGTTGGCCAGCATGCCGTCGCAACTTTGTCCTGTGGATGCTCCGGTAAGGATGTTGACCTTAAATTCTTTGCCCTCCGCGTGTTCTTTCTCGGCTTTTCGGGCTATCTCTGCCGGTACGCTTTTAGGTACGCCAGCCGGTGTGAAACCGCTCAGTCCGATGGTATCTCCGTTTTGGATGAGAGCAGCAGCTTCGGCTGCTGTGATTTTGTTGAATCCCATAGAGTTGATTGCTTAATAGTTATACCTTAATTAATATGGCGCAAAGTTAGCTATTTTTTTTGAAAGGTGTTACTGTGTCAGGCTTATTTCCTTTTCTATTTCTTTTGGTAAGTGCTGAAGGCGGTAATGGCTCGGGGCGCAACCGAACCTTTTGAGGAAGGCACGCCGGAAGGTACTCCGTGAGTTAAAGCCGGAACGGTCAGCTATTTCTTCGATAGACATTTTGGTTTGGCGAAGAAGTTGTTCGGCGTATGACAGGCGGTACTGGTTGACGTAATCGAAGAACGTTGTGCCCAGTACATTGTTCAGATAATTAGAAATATAGGTGCGGTTCGTGCCGATGGCTTGGGCCAAGTCCATGATGGTCAGCTTGGGATTGAGGTAGAGATGCTCTTCCTCGAAAATCCGATGCAGTTGGAGGGTGAATTGATGTGGATTCTCTTCGTTTTCCGGTGCCGTCTCAGCGTCCTGGTGCGAACGGGTCGTCAATGAACCGAGCACTTGCTCCTGCCGGTTGATGAAGTAGCTGATGAGTGACCAAATGACACAAGTGAGCAGATAGTACAACGTGTCGTTGAGTTCGGAATAGTAGGTGGAAGACAGGCTCCATACCGCCAGGAACGCCACGAAAGAGAGAAGTATGATATACAACCACCGCAGGTCGATGCGTTCGTGGTAAGAATAACTTTGTTTCAGCCGCTTGTGATAAGCCGGTATTTCGAACAAGACATAAAGCATCACGACCGTACCGTATGCCACGGCGCAGGCGATGGCACTTTCGTATAGCGTTTCCATGGGATGGAGCACGTAGACGAGTATAAAGAGAAGGAACGGTATTTCATGCAGCACGGCCCGTGGGAGCGTCATGGAACCGGGACGCGTGAGTTCAAACAGCAGGAAGGCGCAGGTGGGGACGGCTGTCATGTCGATGAGTACGAAAACATGGTGCAGGAACTCGAACCGGACGGTGGGATACCATATCAGTGCCATATCCTTGACCGACTGTATGACCCATACGAGCAGGACCCAACCAGTGATTTGGCGGAGTCGGTTACCGCTTCCGTTCCGGAGGAAGTACACGCACAGCCACAGCAGGAACATGAAGCTTGCTCCTGCCGTGTACTGCATGAGTTGTATATAAACAATATTGCCGTCCATTTTGCTGCCGGAAAGAAAAAAGGTATTAAACCTCTTCGGCAGTCAAAGTTATGAAAAATATCATAAAGGACATGGTTTTTCCACTTTTATTCTTCCGGGTCCACGTCCCATTGTATGGGAACGTTGCGGAACTCCAATGGTAGGGAAAGAAGACCTTGGGCAGGGAGCATTGGGTAAAATTTATGGTGCATACTGTCAAAATGTTAATCCCGGTCCTGCATGGTTCGCGTATTCGTGCCTTTATCGAGCCGTCATTGCAAATACGCGAGTCTCGCGCCGTCGGGAGGAAGCGGAATGTCAGTGGAAAAGGAATTTTGCTTTCCAAAGGCCTGCCGGAAAGGTGCATCCTGCGCTGGTTGGCGAAGGTGGAGTAAGTCCGGGAATGCATACCTTTTGCAAAAGGACAGCGCATCCTTGCATGCCTTTTCTTGCCAAATAGAGAAAAAAACGGTGTTTTCAGCAATCTGTTTTCCCGCTTTCAGGCCGTTTTTCCGGTAACCTGTGGTCGTTCATCTTTTTTTCTGCTGAGAAAAAAAGTGTTTTTTCAGCCAAACGGAAAATTTTTCTCATGAGAGTAATCCTTAATCGGGCTTAAATTCGGGTTAACGGGACTGAAAAAACGGGCAAAACCTTAAAAAAGTGTATCCAAAAATGCTTGTGTTTACCTCTGTTTTGTGCTTTTAGCGGAATCCGTACATCCCTAAAGAGAACTTTTTCCTTGCTGTTTGCTATGAAAATTCGGAAACGGTTGTCTTTTTGCCAAATGGCAGTCTAAAAAAATAAGCGGGGGTTTCACAACTCCCGCTTACTCAACTAAACCTTAACTATGAAAAAATCTAATGTTTTCATTTGGGGACAAATATCGGAATTATCTCTGTGATAATAATGGCTTGTGCGCTAATTTAACTTTGTTTTTAGTCTTTTTTAAGAAGGTCTGTGCCTTCTTTTGTTTCTTTGCAGAAGTAAATGGTATATATATGTGTGATTTTGACTATCTTTGTTTCACGAAGATAAGATACGGCTCGGCAGTTTTTCGCTCAAAAGCAAGCTTTTGGCTTGCAACTGCGCTCGCCTTTCGTTATCTTTGCAGCCTGAATTTGAAAGAACAGCATGAAAAAGCTTTTTATAGAGACTTACGGTTGCCAGATGAACGTGGCCGACAGCGAAGTAGTGGCTTCGGTGATGCGTATGGCAGGATACGAGACGTGCGAAACCCTGGATGAGGCGGATGCCGTTTTCCTGAATACTTGTTCCGTACGGGATAATGCCGAACAGAAAATCATCAACCGGCTGGAAGCTTTGCATGCTTTGAGACGGAAGGGCCGGCATCTGATTATCGGCGTGTTGGGCTGTATGGCCGAACGGGTGAAGGAAGAGTTGATAGAGAATCACCATGTGGATGTAGTGGCAGGCCCCGACGCTTATTTGTCCCTGCCCGACCTGATAGCCCAAGTGGAGCTGGGGCATAAGGCCATCAACGTGGAACTGTCCGTGACGGAAACTTATAAGGATGTGATTCCGCAACGTGTGTGTGGCTCGCATATTTCCGGTTTTGTCAGTATCATGCGCGGCTGCAACAATTTTTGCCATTATTGTATTGTGCCTTACACGCGTGGACGGGAACGAAGCCGGGATGTGGAAAGCATCCTGAATGAGGTGCGGGATTTGAAAAAGCGCGGGTATAAGGAAGTCACGCTTTTGGGGCAGAATGTGAATTCTTACTTCCATGAGGGGGCCGACGGAAAGACTGTTTCTTTCCCGGAACTTTTGCGGTTGGTGGCACACGAGGCCGACGGGATGCGCGTGCGTTTCACCACTTCCCATCCGAAGGATATGAGCGATGACACGTTGCGTGTCATTGCGGAAGAACCCAATGTGTGCCGGCATATCCATTTGCCGGTGCAGAGCGGAAGCAACCGTATCCTGAAATTGATGAACCGCAAGTACACCCGTGAATGGTATTTGGACCGCGTGGCGGCCATTCGCCGGATTGTGCCGGATTGCGGTTTGTCCACAGACATTTTTTCGGGTTACTGTTCCGAGGCCGAAGAGGATCATCAAATGTCTTTGTCGTTGATGCGGGAATGTGCCTACGACAGCGCTTTTATGTTCAAGTATTCGGAGCGGCCGGGAACGTATGCCTCCAAGCATTTGCCCGATGACGTGCCGGAGGACGTGAAGGTGCGGCGTTTGAACGAATTGATCGCTTTGCAGAATGAACTCTCGGCAGAGAGCAACCGCCGTTGTGAAGGCCGGGTTTATGAAGTGCTGGTGGAGGGTGTGAGCAAACGTTCCAAAGAGCAGTTGTTCGGACGTACAGAGCAGAATAAGGTGGTCGTGTTCGACCGGGGAAAGTATCATGTTGGTGATTTTGTAAAGGTGAGAGTTAACGGAAGTTCTTCGGCTACGCTGAAGGGAGAGGTGGTAGAAGACTGACAGCCAAGTTAAATGCTGTTAAAGAAAGAATCAATCCCCGTGTTTCGTTGTATTTTTGTATCCTACGCTAATACGGACAGATAGAGGTCATGGGAAAGAAAAAAGCAAAAGGTTCTTTGGGTATGCAGTGGTTTACGACCGGTGTCAGTACCACGTTGGTGTTGATACTGTTGGGGATCGTATCCTTTTTTATACTGTTTGCCCAGCGTTTGTCTGATTCCGTGAAAGAAAATCTGACGGTGACCGTGTTGCTCGACGGTGAGGCAAGCCGTTCGGACATCCATGAATTCCGGACGGCATTGAAGGGAGAACGTTATGTGTATGCTTTGGATTATGTGTCCAAAGAGCAGGCGTTGAAAGAACAGGTAAAGGCCATGGGCAGCGATCCGTCCGAGTTTCTCGGAGCCAATCCGTTCACGGCCTCGTTTGAATTGCGTATGAACGCCCTTTATGCCAATTCCGACAGTTTGGCGTGGATCACCGCAAAGCTGAAAAAGAATCCTTTGGTGGAGGATGTGATGTACCAGAAAGAGCTGGTAGACACGGTGAATGACAATTTGCGACGTATCAGCTATGTGCTTTTGGGCTTAGCCGTGCTTTTGGCCTTGGTCTCTTTTGCACTCATCAACAATACCGTGCGGCTGAGCATCTATTCCGGCCGTTTCGTTATCCGTACGATGAAATTGGTAGGGGCGAGTTGGGGATTTATCCGGAGGCCGTTTATGGCACGGAGTTTCAATCTCGGGTTCCTGTCCGGTCTGTTGGCCGATGCCGTGTTGTGGGGAGGCGTGCATACCCTTTTGCAGTACGACCCTTCGCTTTCCCAATATATCCATGTCGATATGTTGCTCGTCGTCGGGGCGGCGGTGCTGTTGTTCGGCCTCTTGCTTACGTTGGGCTGTACGTACGTTTCCGTCAACAAGTACTTGCGGATGAAGGTCGGTGATTTATATTAAATAGGAAACATATAATAAATAGAGGTTTATGGATAAAAGAAATTTTGCTTTCGACAAGGTGAATTTTATTTTGTTGGCCGTCGGGATGGCGATTGTAATCATCGGGTTCATCCTTATGTCCGGTTCCGGGAGTTCGGAAACGGTATTCAATCCGGACGTATTCAGCGTACGTCGCATTAAAGTGGCTCCAATAGTCTGTCTGTTTGGCTTTTTGTTCATCATTTATGCCATTTTGCGAAAGCCTGCATACACGCCGTTGGAGGAAGAGAATGAGGGTGTCGGAGAAAAGAAAGACGAAATGTCCGGTGCGGACGCCACGATCAATAAGGATTAAGCATGGATGTAATAGACGCGTTGTTGATGGGCCTCTTGCAGGGCCTGACGGAATATTTGCCGGTGAGCAGTAGCGGGCATCTGGCCATCGCTTCCCATTTTTTCGGAATAGAAGGAGAAGCCAATCTGACGTTTACTGTGGCCGTCCATGTGGCTACGGTATTCAGCACGTTGGTGATTCTTTGGAAAGATATCGTGTGGATATTCAAGGGATTGTTTGACTTCAAAGGGCCGGGGATGAACGAATCCCAACGTTATGCCTTGAATATTTTAGTCTCTATGATACCTGTAGGCATTGTCGGGGTTTTCTTTAAGGACTACGTGGAAATGATATTCGGCAGCGGTCTGCTGATAGTAGGGATTTGTTTGTTGCTGACGGCTTTGCTGCTGACGTTTTCATATTATGCCCGCCCCCGTCAGAAAGAAAACATATCTCTTCGTGACGCCTTCATCATCGGGCTTTCCCAGGCTTGTGCCGTGTTGCCCGGCTTGTCCCGTTCCGGTACGACCATCGCTACGGGCTTGCTGTTGGGAAACAACAAAGCCAAGTTGGCCCAGTTTTCTTTCCTGATGGTGATGCCTCCTATTTTAGGAGAAGCCATACTCGATGTGGCAAAGGGAGTGACCCATGGGGTCGAGGCTGCTTCTGCGGGTATCGGGATGTGGCCGCTTGTCGTGGGATTCGTGGCGGCCTTTGTGTCGGGATGCTTGGCTTGCAAATGGATGATCAATATAGTCAAGAAAGGCAAGTTGGTATATTTTGCCGTTTACTGTGCCGTAGTGGGTGTCGCGCTCATCGTACATCATTGCCTCTAACCGTTAAAATTCGCCTGAGTGGATTTCAAGAAAGGAGAAATATTGGCTTTTGACAAGCCCTACGAGTGGACGTCGTTCGGGTTGGTGGCCAAGGTACGTTACCTGTTGTGCAAGAGATTAGGAGTGAAGAAATTGAAAGTGGGGCACGCCGGTACGCTCGATCCTTTGGCTACCGGAGTCCTGCTTGTCTGCACCGGTAAGGCAACGAAACGGATAGAGGAACTTCAGGCTCATACGAAAGAGTATGTGGCGACGCTCCGTCTGGGGGCTACCACGCCTTCGTTCGACTTAGAGAAGCCTGTGGACGCGGAGTATCCCACGGAACATATCACCCGTGAAATGGTGGAGGAAACGCTGAATCGTTTCGTAGGTACGATAGAACAGGTGCCGCCCGTCTTCTCGGCTTGCAAAGTGAACGGAAGCCGTGCGTACGATTTGGCCCGTAAAGGGGAAGAGGTGGAACTGAAAGCCAAGACGTTGGTCATCGACGAAATGGAACTGTTGCGATGCGAACTGCCGGAAATCGTCATCCGGGTGGTGTGCAGCAAAGGTACTTACATCCGGGCGTTGGCCCGCGACATCGGGGTGGCCTTGCAGAGCGGCGCCCACCTGACGGCCTTACGCCGTACGAGAATCGGAGCGGTCAGAGTGGAAGACTGCCTGAAACTGGATGATTTTGCCGAATGGTTGAATCGCCAGACGATAGAGATAACAGAAGATAATTAATCAATATAAGAGAACTATTCTATATGAAGCTGTCACAATTCAAATTCAAGTTACTTGAAGAACAGATTGCTCAGTATCCCGCGCACCATCGTGACGAATCCCGTTTGATGGTGTTGCATAAGAAGAGTGGAGATATCGAGCATCGCCAGTATTTTAAAGACATTCTCGACTATTTTGACGATAAGGATGTATTTATCTTCAACGATACCAAGGTGTTCCCGGCCCGCCTGTACGGCAACAAGGAAAAGACGGGTGCCCGTATCGAAGTGTTCTTGTTGAGAGAACTGAACGAGGATTTGCGTCTTTGGGATGTGTTGGTCGACCCGGCTCGTAAGATTCGTATCGGCAACAAGTTGTACTTCGGTGAAGATGATTCCATGGTGGCAGAAGTCATCGACAATACGACTTCGCGCGGGCGTACGCTTCGTTTTCTGTACGACGGACCGCACGATGAGTTCAAGGCAGCCTTATATGCGCTCGGCGAGGCTCCGCTGCCCAAACATATTGTGAAGCGTCCGGCCGAACCCGAGGATATGGAACGTTTTCAATGTATTTTTGCCCGTAACGAGGGAGCGGTGACAGCCCCTTCGTCCGGACTTCATTTCTCGCGGGAGCTGATGAAGCGGCTTGAAATCAAGGGCGTGGATTTTGCTTACGTCACGATGCACTGCGGGTTGGGTAATTTCCGTGATATCGACGTGGAAGATCTGACCAAGCACAAGATGGACAGCGAGGAGATGTTTGTGGAGGCGGATGCCTGTCGCATCGTCAATGCGGCAAAGGACGGCGGGCATCGCGTATGTGCTGTGGGTACCACAGTGCAGCGCGTGATAGAAACGGCGGTAGGTACGGACGGACATTTAAAGGAGTTTACGGGCTGGACCAACAAGTTTATTTTCCCTCCGTATGAGTTCAATGTGGCAGACTGCATGGTGGCTAATTTCTATATGCCTTACAGCACGCTGCTCATGCTGACGGCAGCCTACGGCGGTTACGACCTGGTGATGCAAGGGTATAAAGAAGCGTTGAAAGAAGGTTATCGTTTCGGGACGTACGGTGATGCCATGCTTATATTGAACGATTGATGACAGACTTATATTTAGGTTTGGGCAGCAATCTGGGCGATCGTGAACGGTTGTTGCACCGGGCTGTAGAGATATTGGTTGAGCGGATAGGCGGATTGAAAAGCCTGTCCGCTTTTTATGAAACGGAACCTTGGGGGTTCTGCTCTGACCACCCTTTTCTGAATGCCGTGGCAGTATTGTGTACAGAGAAGACGCCGGAAGAGATTCTCCGTATTACGCAGGCGGCCGAACGTGAATTGGGACGGCGTAGTAAGAGTGTGGGCGGGACGTATGCCGACCGTCCGATTGATATTGACTTGTTGCTTTATGGCGATGCGGTAGTAGAGGAGGATTTCGATGTTCCCGGAACAGAAGGCAGGAAAGTGCATTTGTCCTTACCCCATCCGTTGATGCATGAGCGGTGTTTTGTCATGGAGCCTTTGGCCGAAGTGGCGCCGGATGTGGTACACCCTATATTGAAACGGACTTTCCGGGAAATTTTGGAGGAGTTGGGGGACTGAATGTCGTTATCCTGCCGTTCGATCCGTGCGGGTTTGCATGCCGTGCGGTTTTGTTATTCCATGTATCTGCAATCCATGGTCGGGAACCAAGAAGAAAAAAACAAGGGTGTGCCGCAGTGATATGAACCCCGAAAGTTAGACAAAAAACTTTCGGGGTTTTATTATGTCTACACAAAAAAGGAAACAAAAATCAT
>ENA-UEPD01000168-UEPD01000168.1-human-gut-metagenome-genome-assembly--contig:-NODE-168-length-56081-cov-16.635419_pt1 | contig 56081 bp, 33 predicted proteins | sample MGYA00242895_ERZ507906 | MGnify/ENA primary metagenome ERZ507906 (study PRJEB26167, sample SAMN06115416) | human gut metagenome | host: Homo sapiens | place: China:Guizhou | collected 2015-03-03... | reverse complement strand
CGGCATCAGGGTTCCCATAGAAACCAATGCCCGGTCAAAGTCTATTTTGATTTCTTTTCCACTGCCAGTCACGGCTCTTTTCAGTGTGTAGGACATAGCGGAGTTGAACGCGGATTTATCCTGTGTAAGTTCCTTGTAGCCAATGCGTATGAAAGGTTTTATAGCTTTCAGGAAGCTGAATGCCGTGGCGAATTTACCGCGTTGTTCCTGTTGTTTCGGTGTGCGCGGATTGCTGACTTTGGCGGCCCGTGCGCGTATATAGTAGTTTGATTTCCAGCGGAACCCTACTATCGGTCCCACTTTACCGGAGAAACCTCCGAGAATGCCCTGGTTGATAATTCCCATGATATCGTGTTTTTAATTACTTGTTTCTGTCACTGCGCAAATATATGGAAAATAAATCTCTTTAACCCGCTCCCTGTGATTTTTGCGTTCATTTGCGTCATTTTGCGTAGATAACTCTTTGATCTTCTTCATTGTATTATGACCTGTCTCCGTTACACCCGGAATGCACTTGCTCCGTACCAAGGCCGTACTTTCTTCGGTCAGAGGTACCTGTGAGTGGAGATGGTACGGAGCAAGTATCTGCTACATTTGGGCAGGCGCTGGAATTGGAATTGCAAAAGCGCGATACGGTTTTGGTATTTTAGGAGCGTACGTCAGTTGCTCATTCAAAATATATTTTTGAAATAAAAAATCCCCCTTCCCCGTTTTACCGGTAAAAGGAGGATTTCACTTAAAATTATGATGGACTTTTTATTTCAAGTCTCTCAGTTCCCAGCCCAGTGCACTGGCACCTAAAACAGCTGCATCAGAGTCCTTCAACTCAGACATCAACAATTTGGCTTTACCTTTATAGATGTTCAGCACATTGTCATCGATAGCTTTCTGGATGGGTTTGAAGATATAATCTCCGGATTTGGCTACGATCCTGTATTCATGCCTGAAGGTTACGACCGGACTTTTGCCGAATTGGGAAATGATATCAAAAACCAAATCAGCCATCGTGCACTGGCTGTACAGAAACTTTGTGAGTTTCTGCAAAGCTGATTATACATACCCACTTAAAATATAAAACACAATGAAGAAAATTACTTTATTTACTTTACTTACGCTCCTATTGTGTACTTCGTGTGTAACAAAAAAGAAGTTCATGCTTGCAGAGATGGCAGCCACCGCAAGCAAAGACAGTCTGCAAGGGTTGTTGAATAACTCCCGAGAAGTTGGTAACCAGCTATCGGCACAAGTCAAAAACCTCTTGCGTGATACGACCAAGATGGGGAACAGTATCCGCCAATATCAGAGTATGTTGAATGTCAACATGACCGAACAGGAAAAACTGAATGCGCTGTTGAGCCAGAAGAAAAATGAGCTGAACGAAAGAGAACGCACGATCAATGAATTGCAGGACATGATTAAGGCACAAAACGATAAAGTACAAAACCTCTTGAGTAATGTAAAAGACGCATTACTTGGTTTTAGCACTGACGAGCTGACCGTCCGCGAGAAAGACGGAAAAGTATATGTAGCGATGTCCGACAAATTATTATTCCAGTCAGGAAGTGCCCGTCTGGATAAACGTGGAGAGGAAGCTCTCGGCAAACTGGCCGAAGTATTGAACAAACAGACGGATATCGACGTATTTATCGAAGGACATACGGACAACAAACCGATCAATACTGTACAATTCAAAGATAACTGGGATTTGAGTGTGATCCGTGCCACTTCCGTAGTTCGTATCCTCATAAAGAATTACAATGTAAATCCTTTGCAGATTCAGCCTAGCGGCCGCGGTGAATATATGCCTGTTGATGATAACGAAACAATAGAAGGAAGAAGCAAGAATCGCCGTACGGAGATTATCATGGCTCCGAAGTTGGATAAGTTGTTCCAGATGCTTCAAAGTTCGGAAGAATCCAAATAAAAAATAATTGATTCAATAATCAACAATAAAAAATCCTCTCGGTTAATAAACTGGGAGGATTTTTTTATCTTTAAAGAATTGAATTATTTTAAAACAGTTTCTAACTGTTATTCATTCAAGAACAATAATAGAAACCAAATTTCTTTATAATCCCAACTTAGCCGAAATCTCCAACATCCGCTGAATCGGCTTCACTGCCTTCTTAGCCACCTCCGGATCTACCGTAATTTCCGGTGCTTCATTCTTCAAACACTCATAGAGCTTCTCTAACGTATTCAACCGCATGAAGCTACACTCGTTACATCCGCACGTACTATCGTTCGGAGGAGCAGGGATAAACGTTGTCTGCGGACACTTCTTCTGCATCTCATGCAAGATACCCGATTCGGTAGCCACAATATACGTGTTTTCCGGATGGTTCACGGCATACTTCAACAAAGCAGCTGTAGATCCTACCACATCAGCCAATTTCAAAACCGTACTCTTACATTCGGGATGTGCCAAGACCAACGCTTCCGGATGCTGCGCTTTCAATTCCACAATCTTTTCAACAGAGAACTGTTCATGCACGTGACAGGCTCCGTCCCAAAGCAACATATTCCTGTTCGTAACAGAGTTGATATAATTACCCAAATTCCTATCCGGACCAAAGATTATTTTCTCATCTTTGGGGAAGCTTTCCACGATCTGCTTCGCATTGGTGGAAGTCACCACCACATCTGTCACTGCTTTCACGGCAGCTGTTGTGTTGACGTACGAAATAACGGTGTATCCCGGGTGTTCTTTGACAAACTGTGCAAACTGATCCGCCGGACAACTGTCCGCCAACGAACAACCTGCCGCCATGTCGGGTACCAACACTTTCTTGTCCGGACAAAGCACCTTTGCCGTTTCCCCCATAAAGTGAACGCCACACATCACAATAATGTCCGCTTCCGTTTTGGCTGCCCATTGAGCCAATGCCAAACTGTCGCCAACGTAATCGGCGATGTCTTGTATTTCCCCTTTCTGGTAGTAGTGTCCCAGAATGATTGCATTCTTTTCTTTCTTTAGCTCGTTAATAGCCTTTATGAGTTCATTCATAATAATATTCTTATTTCTTTCCTTTTAAAAAAAATCCTTTGTTAGTGATGATAGCCTGTTAATAATGTTAGCAAATAAATACGATTTCTCTTGCCGGATAAGTTATTAGTCCATACTTCTGCTTTATGAGTCGGTTATGAACTGATGTAAAGGGCAAGATATCCTATTCTACTTGCTTCATTATCAATGAAAGCATCGTTAAATGCCGTCAAATGGAAGTTTGCTATTAACTCCCTGTTGATAAAGTGCAAAGTTAAAAACTTTATGGATATAAACAGGTAGATAAGTGCTGAAAAATATGTTTATGTCTGTGTAGAAAGTTTTGGGTTAGTTTTTTGGAATGTTCATAATGAAGGCCTCTTATATCTTCTTTTGAATAATGCAAGAATTATTTTTCAAAATCTTTGCCGATAGTTTTGACAGGTTTTAAACCGTTATCAACACCTTGTTAACTGAAAAGAATTACCTTTGTGGACAAGAACATAATAAAAGAAAAGACGTATGCGTAAACTGAAAATAATAGAGCTGAACCGTATCAGTGCCGAAGAGTTTAAACAGGTTGAAAAACTGCCTCTGGTGGTAGTGCTGGATGATATTCGTAGTTTGCATAATATAGGTTCTGTGTTCCGTACTTCGGATGCTTTCCGTATTGAATGTATCTATCTGTGTGGTATAACAGCTACCCCACCGCACCCTGAAATGCATAAGACTGCGCTGGGTGCAGAGTTCACTGTTGACTGGAAGTATGTTAATAACGCTGTTGATGCTGTTGATAACCTCAAAAACGAAGGGTATATCGTTTATTCTGTAGAGCAGGCGGAAGGAAGCATCATGCTTGATGAGCTCCAGTTGGATAAAACCAAGAAGTACGCTATCGTTATGGGAAACGAAGTGAAAGGGGTACAGCAGGAGGTTATTAACCATTCGGATGGCTGTATAGAGATTCCTCAATATGGTACCAAACATTCGTTGAATGTTTCCGTAACTACTGGTATTGTGATTTGGGATTTGTTCAAAAAGTTACACTAATAGTCATAATACAGGATTGGTTAATAAGTTGTTTATAACGAGTTAATAGCTTAGTTAATTCATTCATAATCAATAACTATGTTCTGTTTATAACTATATGGAGCCATGTTGATTCTATGGGTGTTGGGTAATTATTATTATAGTTGTTGATAGTTCGTTTTCAGGCTGTTAATACTTGAGTTTTCAGGTATTAACAGCCTATATGATATGTATTAATAGCTGGGAACTCAAGTATTAACTTCTGAGAAACCGGAAATTAATACCTTGCAGGAAGCTTGTTAATTCTTGAAATGATAACTAGTATGGTTGAGTAGTGATCAATTAGTTTATAAAGTTTATAAACTTATAAGCTGATTGATTTTAGATCTGTCCGTTCTCCACCATCAACACTACACGTTCCGTTAGTTTGTCTTCACCTTGCGGATCATATTCTTTTTTTAAACTGGCTCCGAACAATGCAGCAAAAGTCTGATAGAATCCCGCTTTGAAAGGTCCCATAAATGCTTTTACCAGTTCATAACTGGTAGAATTGCTTTGGCGGTCTATTAATTTAATCAACAGTTTTCCCTGTGCAAACGAGAGTTTTTTCATTCGGGGAGTATATTGATCTTTCAATCCTTTTTCAACCCGTTTGATATGTTTTTGGCGGGCTTTCTCATTGGGTAAAGTCTGAAGATATTCGTAAGTTTCAATGATGGCCTGGTTAATTTCTCTGGAGATAGGATATACCTTTTTCACATTGCGGATCAGTCGGTAATATTCCTGGCGTTCCTTTTCATTTTTGAATTTCAACGGACGGAAAATATACACAGTTCTTAACTGGACACATGGAATGGTATCTCCATTGTAGATACACATCGGAACCAAATATCCATTGATGCTTTGTTTTTCTTGAGCTTGCAGGCGCAACGAACAACAAACAATAGCAAACAGCGTCATTACTACTATGTTAAGCCTTCTTTTCACGATACAAAAATAGAATTAAAATTTTATTATTCAGACATTTCTCTTCGATGTTAACCTATTTAAAGTATCTTTGCGCCCTTATCTGTTGAAAAGCAGGAAGAATAAACCATTTTATTGATGAAAACTATTCAACTTTTACGGTTGATAAGTATTATAAACAGCCTGTTAATAATTCCTGCTTGTAGTGCTCAAAACCCTTCCGAAAGTCTTTTAGAAGATGTTCTTGAAGATTTATCTGTTAATAACGGAACTGATAACTCTGTTAATACTCTTAATTGGGAAAATGAATTGGAAGAACTTTCCAATCGTATGCAGGAACCAGTTAATTTGAATGTTGCTACCCGTGAACAACTCGAACAGTTTCCTTTCCTTAGTGATATTCAGATTGAACATCTGCTGGCCTATATCTATATACACGGACAGATGAAAACCATCTATGAACTCCAACTGGTAGAAGAGATGGATAAACAAACAATCCAGTATTTACTACCTTTTGTCTGTATAAAAGCTATTAACAATGAACCTGCTTTTCGGTGGAAAAGTCTGTTGAAAAGCGCAGCAAAGTATGGAAAGAATGAGCTGTTAACTCGCTTTGATATACCATTTTATAGGCGAAAAGGTTATGAACATACCTATTTAGGACCTTCTGTTTATAACTCTGTGAAATACAGTTTCCGATACAGTGACCGACTCTATGCAGGAGTCGTTGCCGAGAAAGATGCTGGAGAACCTTTTGGAGCTTTACACAATCGCTACGGCTATGATTATTATTCCTTTTATCTGTTATTAAAAGATTGTGGACGATTAAAAGCATTAGCTATTGGTAACTATCGGCTTAGTTTCGGACAAGGATTAGTGATTAGCACTGATTATCTGATGGGAAAAACAATTTATGCCTCTTCTTTCAACAATCGCAGTGGCGGAATAAAGAAACACTCTTCCAGCGATGAATACAATTATTTTCGGGGAGTGGCCGCCACTGTTGCTTTATCTAAAGATTGGGATCTTTCCGGTTTCTATTCACACCGTTCATTAGATGGAGTAATCACTGACGGAGAAATCACCTCTATCTATAAAACCGGACTGCACCGAAGTCAAAAAGAAGCGGATAAAAAGAACCTATTCACCATGCAATTAACAGGTGGAAACGTGAGTTATCAACACAACCGTATTCGACTGGGTATCACCGGTATTTACTACCTTTTCAACCGACCATACGAACCGGAATTAACAGGCTATTCCAAATACAATCTTCATGGAAACAACTTCTATAATCTGGGGATTGATTATGCTTACCGCTGGCATCGTTTTTCTTTTCAAGGAGAGACGGCCATCGGAAAACAAGGTTGGGCCTCTTTGAACCGTTTGCAATATTCACCGGTTCAAAACACTCAAATCATGTTGATACACCGGTTTTATTCTTATAACTATTGGGCCATGTTTGCCCATTCTTTTGGTGAAGGAAGTACGACACAAAATGAACAGGGATATTATATCGGCATGGAGACTTCTCCTTTTGCCTATTGGAAATTCTTCGCCTCATTCGATTTATTTTCTTTTCCGTGGAAAAAATACAGAGTAAATAAACCCTCTCGCGGAACAGACGGATTGCTTCAAGCCACTTTCACTCCACGCAGCTATCTATCCATGTATCTGAAGTACCGCTATAAACGCAAAGAACGGGATTGGACAGGTAGTAAAGGATCACTAACACTTCCTATTTTTCACCATCAACTTCGTTATCGTTTGAACTATTCTTTAGGAGATGTGTTAAGCAGTCGTACAACTTTAGATTATAATCATTTTCATTCTCAGGACAGAGCTGCTAATATAGGATATCAGGTTACACAAATGATATCCTCCCAACTGCCTTGGGCCAGGCTGTTTGCTGACGTTCAGGGCAGTTACTTTTTTACAGAGGATTATGATTCGCGCGTATATGCTTCGGAAAGCGGATTGCTTTATACGTTCTACACACCGTCCTTCCAAGGTCGTGGATTTCGCTGTAGCGTCCGTCTCAGATATGAACTGAATAAGCACTGGTTGTTCATAACCAAGTTTGGCGAAACAGTCTATTTAGATCGGAATGAGATCGGTTCGGGCAATGATTTGATCTGTGGAAATAAAAAAGCAGATGTGCAAATGCAACTGCGTATTAAGTTTTAATGTATATTTGTCTGCCAAAAATAATAGAAGAATACGATATTAAATGGATGACAGGGCTACTTTTGACAAAATGTTTAATGAATGGTATGCACAGTTTGTATATTTTGCATATTATTTTATAAATGACGCTGAGGTATGCAGAGATATCGTAAGTGATGCTTTTGAGTATTTGTGGCGTAATTATGAAAAGATAGAAGAGGCGACGGCTAAAACTTATCTTTATACAATCATTCGTACACGTTGCATTGACTATCTTCGCAAGCAAAATATCCATGAAGAATATGTAGAGTTTACTTCGCAATTAACTGATAAAATGATAGAAAGCGATTCGCAACATTCTGATTCTCGTGTTTTGCGTATTCGTAAAGCTATGGAAAAGTTGACTCCTTATAATTATCATATATTGGAAGCATGCTATATTCATAATAAGAAATATAAAGAAGTGGCCGAAGAATTGAATGTAAGTGTTGCGGCTATTCATAAGAATATAGTAAAGGCTTTGCGTATTCTTCGCGAAGAATTGGGTCAAGAGGGTAACCGGAATAGACTTTAAAACGTAAATATATATATTGAATACATTATTTATGGATGAAAAGAATATAAATATAAGTAAGTCGGAAGAAGAACTCCTGGAAATTATGGAGAATCGTTCTCATATAACTACTGATCAATTGCATAATTTGAAAGAAGATGAGGAGTGCTTGCAGGCATATTCTGATTTGGCAGAAATTGTGATAGAAATGCAGAAAAAACAAAATATGCTGGCAATTGATGTCCGGAATGAATTGGCAGATTTTCATAATAAACATTCTAAAAACGATCGAAGAAAAAATACGCGGATACTGTTGTGGGCCAGTGCCACGGGTGTAGCGGCGACTGTTGTCATAATTTTAGTTTTGCGTGCAATGATGATTTCGTCGCAACCGGAAATCATTCAAGTGTTTCAAGCCAATCATGTTGCCCAAGAAGTCACTTTACAAGTGAATGATGAGAAGGAAATAAAACCACTAAAAGAAGTGGTAGAATCTCTTTCGTCTTCCTCTACTGCACAGTTGTCTTCTAAAGAAATAGATTATAGTCGTGCTCTTCTTCAGACAGAAACCAAGGAAGTAGGAAAGCAGAAAGTACAGATACATAGATTAAGTATTCCTAGGGGAGAGACATTCAAAGTCGTTTTATCTGATGGGACTGAAGTTTTCTTGAATTCGGATAGTCGTCTGGCTTACCCTACGGTTTTTAAAGGAAAAGAAAGAGTCGTCTCTTTGGAAGGTGAAGCTTATTTTAAAGTTACTAAAGATGCAAAACATCCTTTTATTGTGAAAAGTGGAAATCTACAGGTTCGCGTATTAGGAACGGAATTTAATGTGCGTAGCTACTCTCCTATTGATGTCCGTGTTACGCTCATTACAGGAAAAGTGGCTGTTAGCGATACTTGTGGAATTCATAGTGTTGAAATGATGCCGGGACAAAGTGCACAGCTTTCTTCTGACGGAACGTTTGCTGTGAACGAGGTGGACATTGAATCATTTTTATATTGGAAGGAAGGATTTTTCTATTTTGACGATGTTGCCCTGGTTGACATGATGAAAGAAATAGGGCGTTGGTATAATATAGATATTGAGTTCCGCAATAGCAAAATTATGGATCTTCGTATGCATTTCTTTGCAAATCGTCACCAAGACATCTTTCACTTGATTGAATTATTGAATCGAATGGAGAGGATACATGCTCATTTTGAAACAGGAAAACTAATTATTGAATAAAAAACGAGCAAAAAGTCATAAATCTGAATAGAAATATATATTTCTGAAAAATAAATTCTTTTAAGGGTAACCATTCTTTTTTAAACTTCGTATATAATTAAAAGAATGAAATATTATTTAACTATTCGGGCTTATGAAAAAGAATCAAGCACAAAAGTTCATTGTCTTGTTCTTGTTTTTCCTTTTTGCCTATTCATGGCGTGTTGAAGCGCAAACAGGTAAGGAAAAGCAAATAACAATGGAGTTTAAAAATGAAGGATTACCCTCTATTTTTAAACGTTTTGAAAAAGTATCGGGATATAAAGTTCTTTTTATCTACGATGAAATCAGTTCTTATACTTCTACCGGAAAAGTAGAAAAAGCTACAGTCGATGAAGCATTGAAAGTGATTATCGGGAAAAATCCGTTGAAATACCACATTGACGGACAATTCATCAATATCACAAAAGAGGATTCTAAAAAGTTTTTTTCACAAGTAAAAGGAAAAGTTTTTTCCGAGGAAGACGGACTTCCTGTTATCGGTGCCACTATTATCGTAGAAGATGCCAATAATATTAGGGCTATCACGGACAATAATGGTAATTTTCAGCTTTCTAATGTTTCGAAAGATAGTCGGGTTAGAATATCGTATGTAGGTTTGGAGACTCAGTTCTTGAATCCTTCATCCTATATGTCGGTAGTGATGAAGTCTGATACAAAAGCACTCGATGAAGTGGTGGTGACAGGTATGTTTAATAGAAAGAAAGAGGGATTCACTGGTTCTGCTGTTACTATCAAGGGTGAAGAGCTGAAAAAGTATAGTACGAATAATGTGGCTAAAGCGATAGCTGCTGTCGCTCCCGGGCTTCGTATCATGGATAATATCAATATGGGGTCTAATCCGAATAATCTGCCTGATATGCGTATGCGTGGCGGTGCAAATATGGATTTGAATGCACAGGCTACGGTAGATTTAAATTCTGCCAGTAATGATGTGCTGGCAGTTCAGGGCGAATATGAGACCTATGCCAATCAACCGCTGCTTATCATGGACGGATTTGAAATCAGTATACAGACACTTGCTGATATGGATCCCGACCGTGTTGCTTCCATCGTTGTGTTGAAAGATGCGGCAGCTACGGCTATTTATGGTTCGCGTGCGGCAAATGGAGTAATTGTTATCGAAAGCAAGACTCCCAAACCGGGACGGATTTGGGTGACTTATGGTGGGGAACTTCGTATTGAAGCTCCGGATATGACCGGGTATAACTTGATGAATGCAAGAGAGAAGATAGATGCAGAGTTGCAAAGCGGACTTTATACATACGGCGGCGAAACAGTTGAAAAATGGCAGCTCTATCAATCTAAATTGCGTGAAGTGCTGGCAGGAGTAAATACTTATTGGCTGGACAAGCCTTTGCAAACAGCTTTCCAACAACGACATACGGTTACGCTGGAAGGTGGTGATGAAGCCTTACGCTATCGGATGTATGTCGGATATAATAGTTCTCCGGGTGTGATGAAAGACAGCAAACGTGATGTACTGACCGGTTCACTTGATTTTCAGTATCGTCTGAAAAAGGTGTTGTTAAAGAATAGCATTACGTTGGATAATTCGGTGGCTAATGAGTCTCCGTGGGGAAGTTTTAGTGAATATACCCGCTTGAATCCTTATCTGCGTCCGTATGGAGAGAACGGAGAAATACAAAAACGGCTTGATAATTTTGAAGGAGTGGGTGGTGAGTCGAGCTACCTGAATCCGATGTACAATACGACATTCAACAGCAAAGATCAGAGTAAGAACTTCACAGTACGTGAACTTTTCAGGGTAGAATATAATCCTACTAATGAATTACGGTTTGAAGGAGCTTTTAATTTGTCCAAAAGTGTAGGACATCGTGATATTTTCCGTCCTGCACAACATACGCTTTTTGATAATGTGACCGATCCTACCTTAAGAGGTGATTACCGCAGAAGCCAGAGTGAAGCTGTCAATTGGGGCATAGATTTAACAGGAAGCTGGAATAAGCAACTGGAAGATCACTACCTGACTGCTAATGCACGTATGAGTGTATTGGAGAATAATTCGGAGACTTATGGAAACTATGTGACTGGTTTCCCGAATGATAATATGGATAACTTGTTGTTTGGTAAGAAATATAATGAGAAGGTGACAGGAGATGAGAGGACAACGCGCTCCATTGGTTGGGTAGCTGCTGGAGGCTATTCTTATAAATATAAGTATTCGTTCGACTTTAATATACGCTTGGACGGTTCATCACAGTTTGGAAAAAATAACCGTTGGGCTCCTTTCTGGTCAACCGGATTACGTTGGGATTTGAAAAAAGAGAACTTTTTGAAAGATGTATCTTTTATTTCCGATTTTATTTTGAGGGGTACATACGGTACGACCGGTTCCCAAGGTTTTGATCCTTATCAGGCACATGGTTATTATACATATTCCAATTTACTGCTTCCTTATTACTCATCGGATGCAACAGGTTCGGAAATCTTGGCTATGCATAATGAAAGTTTAAAATGGCAGACTACAAAAAGTACTAATCTTGCCTTGGAACTCGGTTTTTTCGATCAGCGTTTTACTGCACGTGTGGAATATTATCGGAAAATAACAGATAATATGGTTGCCAATATAAGTCTTGCTCCTTCTCTTGGTTTCAGCAGTTATCCGGAAAATCTGGGAAAGATAGAGAATAAGGGTTGGGAAATTTCTCTCTCGGCTATTCCTTATAAAAACACTGCTAAACAAGCTTATTGGACAATTACAGTAAACGGTTCTCATAATACTGACAAACTATTGAAAATATCGGAAGCGATGAAATACAGAAATGATAAAAGTGCATCAGATTTAAAAGATACGCCGTTGCCACGTTATGAAGAAGGTGAATCTCTTTCCCGTATCTGGGTAGTACGTTCATTAGGTATTGATCCGGCTTCCGGAGATGAAATATTATTGAAACGTAACGGAGAGATGACGAGTGCCGTTAACTGGAGTGCGAATGATGTAGTACCTATTGGTAATACAGAACCTAAATGGCAAGGATATATTAATTCTTCCTTTACATACAGAGGTTGGGGAGCAGACGTTAGCTTCAGGTATCAGTTTGGCGGTCAGGTATATAATCAGACTTTGCTTGACAAGGTGGAAAATGCTAATTTGAAATATAATGTAGATCGACGGGTAACTCAGCTACGTTGGGCGAAACCGGGTGATAAGGCACAGTTCCGTATTCTTAATCCTAACGGTTTGGAAACGAAAGCCACTTCCCGGTTTATAATGGATGAAAATATATTCCAAGGAAGTTCGTTGTCTGTTTACTATCGTATGGATCGTACTAATACAAAATTTATTAGTCATTGGGGATTGAGTTCCGCTAAAGTGACGTTTAATATGGAAGACTTTTTCTATTGGTCTACAGTGAAACGCGAAAGAGGTTTGTACTATCCGTATTCCCGTCAGTTTACATTTGCTTTGAATGTTGCTTTCTAATTAAAAACCTATTTGTATGAAACAGATAATATATATACTATTAACAACAACAATGCTGGGACTTATGTCTTGCAGCGACTGGTTGGATGTATCTCCGAAGACTTCTATTCCTACCGACAAGCAATTTGAGTCGGAATCAGGATTTAAGGATGCGCTTACAGGTATTTATTTGAAGTTGGGAACCACGACATTGTATGCCGGAGACTTGACTTATGCTTATTTGGATGAGTTGGCAGGATTATATTCCGATTATCCGGGGTATAATACAAATGCTGTTTTCGATCAAAGTATCGTATTCGATTATGAGAACATGTTTTTGAGTAAGAAGAATGGGATTTACTCAACGATGTATAACATCATAGCCAATATTAATAACTTCTTGGAGTACGTAGACAAAAATAAAGATGTTTTAGTTACCGAACGCTATTATGAAACTATGAAGGGAGAGGCACTCGGGCTTCGCGCTTTTCTTCACTTTGATTTGTTGCGTATGTTCGGTCCTGTTTATAAAGAACATCCTGCATCCAAAGCTATACCCTACCGTATTGCTTTTGATAAGGATGCCACTCCTGTTTTACCAGCCAGCGAAGTGGTTGACGCTATTCTCAAAGATTTGAATGACGCTGAAAAATTACTGAAAGAGAGTGATCCTCTTGATTTCTTTACCGATCAGACGGATGAAGATTTTACAGATAAAAATCATTTTCTTGTCAATCGTGAGTTTCGTATGAATTTATATGCGGTTAAAGCTATGCTGGCTCGTGTATATTGTTACAAAGGTGATGCGGAAAGTAAAGGATTGGCTACAGAGTACGCTAAACAAGTGATTGCTGCCTCTAAGTATTTTACATTGTACAAATCGCAGACTGCTTCCAATTACAATTCCATACGCTACGCAGAGCAAATCTTTGGAATAACAGTCAATGAATTCTCCAATTTGCTTATTGGAAATTATATGGATATGGAGAATACCAATACTCAGCAACATTTCTATCTGGATGGAGATAAATTTAAATTCTTCTATGAAACTGCCGATGCAGGGAATACTGACTGGAGAAAAAATACGGAAATGTTTGAGGTTATTAATGGGGCAAGTCGGACAGATGTTTTTTGTAGAAAATATAATCAGAAACCTTTGAATGGCGGATATGCTTATTCCGGTGCTGACGCTATCCCTTTGATACGCTTACCCGAAATGTATTATATTGTAGCAGAATGTGTTCCTTCTGCATCGGAAAGTGCTGACGCGTTAAATACCGTACGTTTTGCACGTGGTATCTCTTATAGTGATGAAATACCGACTACCGGATATGATGACCTTGATAATACTTCGGAAGAAGACAAAAACCAGACTAAACGTATTAATGAGATAATGAAAGAATATAGAAAAGAATATTTCGCGGAAGGTCAACTTTTCTATTTCTTGAAAGCGCATAATTATAGCACTTATTATGGTTGTGGGATTGAAACGATGACTGAAGCCCATTATCAGATGACGTTGCCGGATGACGAGTATATTTTTGGAAACAACTCTAAATGATGAAGCATTATGAAACGTATTATATATTTTGTTTTAGCTATTCTTGTTTGCGGCATTTATGTAGGATGCAGTGAAAACGAGATAGACTTATATGACCAGACACCTCGTATCAATTTCTATGGTAGCACTACGCATGTCCGTACTTTGGTTGATACGGATTATGTGAAGAAAGAACCTTATGCTGTAGACAGTTTCGAGGTAAGAATACAAGGAGATTTTTTGAAAGAGAATCGTGATTTCTGTGTGAAAGTAACTCCGAATAATGATTATCAGAATTCAGTGGATGTATTATTGGAAAGCAAGTATACATATACTGACCTTGATACAGTTTGCCAGATATTCTATTATAAAATAAATCGTCCGAAAGTAGAGGCAGGTAGAAATGTTTATGGTTGTTATCTGGAGTTTGATTTGAATAACCCTCTTCATCAGTTTGATAAAGGTCTGGTAGAAAAGAATCAAATCGTTTTAAATGTCAGATGGGAACTGAGACCGGATGAGTGGGAAGATTGGATATTTGGCAGTTATAGTGATAGCAAATATATGTTTATTATGAATGTATGCCAGCGCGTGTGGGATGATCTGGAAGATGAGGATGTTGACAAGGTCAAACAAGCTTACAGAGAATATATAGAAGCAGGGAATCCGCCTATTTTAGGTGAGGACGGTGATGAAATTGATTATGAATAAGACTAAAAGAAATGTTATGAGAAAATATATCATCTATATAGCAAGTTTTGTCGGATCGGCTTTATTGCAAACAGGCTGTTACGATGACAAGGGAGATTACGATTATCATGATGTGAATACAATGGAAATTGTAATACCTGAAACCAAGTTACGTATGCCGAAGGAAGAAGCGGTGGAAGTTTCTATTATGCCGCAGATTTCTCAGACATTAGAACAGAATGAGGAAAATCTTGTATTTCAGTGGAAACGTCTCAATCCGGATGCTACGTTGGGCTCGGACCGATTGGCTGATTATACGAACTATTCTGTAGGAAAAGAGTGTAAGATAACTATTGAACCCAATGAATCTAACAATATAGGTTTGATGTTGGTTGTTTCGGATAAAAAGAATGGAACTGTGTGGTATCAGCAAGGGCAGGTGGTTATTATCAAGCCGTTTAACCCTTGTTGGTTTATCCTTCAGGAGAAAGAAAATAAAGGGGTGCTTGGAGCTATTGAAGGAACATCGGAAGGCTATTATATATATTCGGATGTATTTCAGTCGGAAACAGGAACAATATTTCCTTTAGACGGGAAACCATTGGCTATGACTGCCCGACGTGAATATGGAGGGGATCGGGCGTCTATATCTATGATGCCTCCTTTTTTCGGATTGAAAATTGTTCCTATTCTTACACTAGTGACAGATAAGGATGCGGCTTTGTTTACTCCAAGTACATTAGAAATGATGTACCAATCGGATAAGATATTGTTTGAGCCGGTTCAACAGGGAAAAGCTATAAAGATCAATGCTTATAAAATGGATAAAAACGGTGAATTGTTTGTGAATGACGGGAAGTCCTATTTCGCCTATATGGATGGCTTCTGTATACCTTATACTATTCAGAATGAATCCGGTGATTATCTTTCTGTTTCTACTTATGGTTCTTATGGAACGGGGTTGGTATTTTTTGATTCTTCTACACATTCTTTCTTGAATGGTTGGGCTTTATCTGGTTTTAGTGATTATTATGGTGTTTCTTATTCGATTTCCAAATCAGTTCGTTCTGGCTTTTATACATGGAAAGATCAGCATCCGATAGTAGCTTCTACCATTAATCCTGATGATGAGGAAGGGAGTGCCTTTAATCCAAATAGTATCGATCCTTCTTTACAAGTGAGAGCGATAGTTACAGGAGGAAATGGCGGTAATTATGCTTATGCCGTTACTTCTTCTCAGAACGGAAAAGATTTGACAGTATTTAAGTTTAGTGCTGACTGGGAGAATGAGGATCCTACTTGTGCCGGTTTATATACTGTTTCTTTACCGTCGGAAATAGATGTGGAAACTGCGAAATTTGCAGCTTCTTATGCATATACAGCAGATATTCTGTTCGTAGCTTCCGGTAATAAGTTATATCGGATAGATTTGAATCGTAGTTTGGTGACAGAACTTTATCAATATGAAACGGATCCTTCGGCGCAAATTACATGTCTGAAATTTAAAGATGCTGAGAGTGAGGAAGAACTTGGTATGTCTCTCGGATTGGGTATCAATACTGCTGATAAAGGGGTAGTTGTAGAATTGCAACTGACAGTGGCGGGTGATGTATCTCGTGAAGAAAACAGCATTTGTGTTTACGAAGATCCTGATCAGTCTATTGGGAAGATTGTTGATATTAGTTATAATTACGAATAGTATAAACCGGTCTTTATGCTAAAAGGAATTATCGGTGCAGTATTTCTTGCTGTTGTCTGTACTTGTCTGTACGGGCAACAGCAAAGTATTACAACTTTTATTAAAGAAGAAGCACCAGTGGAAGTTATTCCCGGTATGTTTACTACCTATCGAAGTGATAAACATATCTATTGGGAAATCCCGGATTCATTGATTGGACGTGAGTTTGCCGTAACGACAACTATCCTGACAGCTCCTGCTCGTCCGGACCGGGATATGGAAAAGAAATTCGGATATGCGGGTGACATGATAGGTCCGGTATTTTTCAGTTTCCGTAAACAGGGTGACGAGTTGTGGATGATGGATCCACAATATGAAAGGGTGATAGAAAATCCTGAAGGAACGTATGCAAAAATCGCTGCCCAACGTGGGAATGAAAGGCTTTATAAGATATTACCGATTAAAGCAAGGAATCAGGGAAGTAGCCTGATAGAGATTGGTGAAGTACTAAAAGATTTTCCTCTGTTCACTCTCGGCATTGTGTCTTTTGATTTGTTGATAGGTACACATCTAAGCGAAAAAGACTGTATCAAGGAAATCAAGGGATATGATAATCGTTTGTTGATACATGCGTCACGAGCTTATCAAAGTTCATCAATGGGAATACCGGGTAAGCCTGTTGCACCTCCTTATATTGGAGACTGGGATACAGGTATCTGCATAAGATTACTATCAAAAAGACCATTGGAAGCAGTTACTGCAAATACTGGAGCTTATTTTTCTATCAACAAGGAGTGTTTTCAAGGGGATCAGCCTGCTATTCAGAAATCAGTTGTCAAACGATGGCGGCTGGAAATAAGGGCGGAAGATGAAGAAAGATACATGAGGGGGGGACTAGTAGAACCTATACAACCTATTATTTTTTATATAGATCGTAATACACCGGAAAAGTACATCGACTGTATCATTGAAGCGGTACGTGACTGGCGTCCGGCTTTTGAAAAAGCCGGGTTTAAGAACGCCATTGATGCGCAGCTGGCTCCTACCGTTGAGGAAGATCCTGATTTTAGTATTTATGATAGTAGTTATCCGTTTATTTCATGGAAGATATCAGGACAAAATAACGCTTATGGTCCCACTCCTTGTGAACCCCGGTCCGGTGAGATTATTGCTTGCCATATCGGTATTTTTTGCAGTGTCTTGAACTTGGAACAGAAATGGTATTTTGCTCAATGTGGAGCGAATGATCCGCAGGCATGGAATATAGAGCTGCCGGACTCTTTGCAATACGAACAGATAAAACAAGTGTTGACACATGAAGTGGGTCATACATTAGGGTTGGAACATAACTTTCTGGCTAGTTCTCATTACTCCATCGATCAATTACGTGATAATGACTTTTTAAGTCAATATAGTATTGGTAGTTCCATTATGGATTATGTGCGGTGTAATTATGCTTTGCGTCCTCAAGATAAAGTTGATTTGAGAAACAGGAGGGTACGTGTCGGCGAATATGATAAGTGGGCTATTGAATGGGGCTACCGTATATTTCCGGGTAAAGATGCTTCTGAAAGAGAAAAGAACAGGACCCTTTGGAATCAGGAAAAACAGAAAGATCCCTCATTACATTTTTCGGGCAGAATGGATGTACGGGCTCAGGCAGAAGATTTAGGTAATGACCATGTTATGGTTAATACACAGGGAATAGAGAATCTGAAATATTTGTGTGAACATCCTGATGTCTGGAATGTGACGGATAAAACGTCTTTGCGTGTATTGCAGGGACGTTATGAAGCGGTATTAAATCATTATAAGCAGTGGGTACAGCACGTTTTGTCTCATTTGGGCGGGAAACGCCTTGCTGAAACAGATGATGAGAATATTTACATACCTGAAAAAGCCGATTACAATAAGAAGGTTATGAACTTTATACAGACTTATATATTACAGCCGCCTGTATGGATGTTTGATAAAGAACTTACCACTAAATTAGAAATAGATGGTAGTCAGGAGTTCGACCGCTTTTATGAAGAGCTAATGTCGGAAATGATTCGTTCTCTCCGGGAAGTGGAAAGAACGGAGAATGTTTGTGAGGATATGTTGTCTGTAGATGAGTTTTTGGAAAGCATACATAAAGAATTATTTACCGAATGGGCTGACAATATTCCTGTAAGTGACGCCAAGTATAAAGTGCAGCTACTTTATGTGAGTAAACTTGTTAAATTGTTGGATAGATCAGAAAAGATAACTTCGTCGAGATTATTGGTTTCCATCATGCAGGCTTTGAATAGAATAAAGGAGGAAAGTCTTGATTATAGCCATAAGATTACGGATCCGGTTACCAAAAAACGGGCAATGTTTCTTGTAGATAGTATTTTGTTTTAATGATGAAAAGTAAATAAAGAAATTCATGAAGAGAAGAAGATATGTGATTGGTATATTGTTGTGTGTCACAGCTTTGCTTCAGGCACAGGATTCCGTCAAGTCATTTGACGAGTTTTTTGTTGCCGGGATGGATAAGATCGACGGTGTGTTTCCTGTGTATGTAGCGGAAAAAGAAATCTATTTGGAAATACCCGAAAAATATATCGGGCGGGAAATTGAAGTCAGTGGACAGATAGACCGAGGGTTTGATTTGTTGAATCGTCCGGTTGACGGACTGGGAGTAGTGCGTATTATATCTCCGGATAAAGCTACAATTTGCTTTCAAAAACCGTTTTATACAGAGCGTATTTTAGATGAAAAAAGCACATATCAGCAATCTTTCTCGTTGTCAAATATGCAACCTGCCGGTAAAAGTTATCCAGTGGTGGCCTATTCAAAAGAGCAGGGAGCTATTATTCGGATAACAGAGTATCTGATGACTGGCGATGACTGGTTCAGCTATAATGATAGTTTTATTCGTTCCTTGGTTCCGGAACTGTCGGAAATAATGAAAATACATCCTTTTAAGGAAGGTGTGTCGTTTACGGTCAGGCGCTATCATGGAGTTGAAGCAGAAAGATATATGCTGTCCAGTTCTGCCGTTCTATTGCCTGAAGGTAGTATGCCTTTGGAAGTCACTTGTGCAGTACGCTTGCTACCTCTGAAAAAAGATCAGATCCGCCTGGCAGATTACAGAATACCCTACCGGACATTGAGTTTCAAAGATTACTCGCAAAATCCTTATTGTATGGTAGAAGATTCATTGATTCTTCGTTGGGATATGTCACAACCGCTTACTTTCTATGTAGATACCCTTTTTCCGAAGGAATATTTCCAGGCAGTAAAGGAAGGAGTGGAAGCATGGAATACCGCCTTCCATAAAGCAGGTATTCATGATGCTTTACAAGTAAGGTATGCAGACCGAAAGATAATTCCGGCGGAACAACGTGCTTTTATATCTTATGATTTAAGAATACCGGGGATCAAAAGTGACTTTATCTGTCATCCTCGTACCGGAGAAATACTTTCATGTCGTCTGAATATCGGACATGGATTCCTAAAAGGAAAATTAGACGACTATCTGTTAAGTTGCGGTGCCTCGGATTCGCGTATTCTGGCTGACCGTTATTCTAAAGAAGTGGAAAAAGAATTGTTGCAAAATGAAATAACGGAAGAAATTGGATATCTTTTAGGTTTGCGCAGAAGTTTATCGAAAAGTTCGTGTGGAAAGACTTTAAAAGTTGGAGATGATGATTGCCGGACTATTTATTTTGGTTATCATCCTTTCAAAGGAGACCAAAATTGTTATGATGAACGGGAGAAGCTCCGCCAATGGATAGATCATAATTTACCAGATCACATTCGTTTATTCCAACCATCAGGGAAGGAGAATTCTGATTCTTCATTTCCAGAAGATTATACGGTCAAAATATCGGATTTACAGACTGTAGTGAGTCGGTTGGACAAGATTGTGTATAAGGGGAAGAAATACGATAAAGGGAGTTCGCTCACTGATATATACAGAAAGGCTATTCGTCTGTATGGGAGTTATCTGATGGAAATGGCAAAGGTGGTGGGTAGTTCTCAACCGGCAGATGCGCAGCGTCAGGCAATGCTTGATTTGGACAACTATTTATTTCATTCTGTTAAAAAGATGGAATGTACCTATGTAAAAGAGAATTTGTTGGAAACAAGAAACAATCTTCTGTATCCGGAACTGGCGAAGTTGTTCAAACAATTGTTGAGTGTAAAGACAATTTCAGCTCTTCGATTGCAGGCGTTGCAGAGTGACCGGAAGGGGTATGACGATATTGATTTTTTCCGGGATCTTTATAAAGGATTGTTTAATGGTTTTGATCCGCAGTCTGCCGTTAGTTATGAACAGATGGATATTCAGCTGATATGTTTGGAAGCGTGGCTGGATATTATGCAGGAAGCTACTGAACATAATAGTATAAAGAAACGTTTAACGAACGAATTGCATAGTCTGCACGATAGACTGGAGGAGCTTAGCACGACACATTCCCAAAGGGAAGTACGTGATATGTATATTCTGCTTTTGAGAAGAATGGATCAATATTTCCGTGTGGTTTCTTGAGTGGCGTTAGAGTAATAATTTGTTTGGGATGATGAAAAAATGGTCGTACAGATAGAATAACCTATAAGTTTTGGGTTATCTTTGCTATGATTTATGAATAAATAATTAGAATAAGATGACTATTATTTTTCCTTCACCCATCTTCGGCCCTATTCATTCCCGCCGTTTGGGCGTTTCTTTGGGAATCAATTTATTGCCGGACGACGGTAAGGTTTGTTCATTCGACTGCATTTATTGTGAGTGTGGTTTCAATGCCGAACATCGTACGAAGAAACTTCTTCCTACCCGTGAAGAAGTCCGCACGGCTCTCGAAGAGAAACTAAAAGACATGCAGGCAAACGGCCCTGCTCCCGATGTACTGACATTTGCCGGAAATGGTGAACCGACTGCGCATCCCCATTTCCCGGAAATCATAGAAGATACACTTGCGCTTCGCGACAGGTATTTCCCAAAAGCGAAAGTAAGCGTATTGAGTAACTCTACATTTATCGACCGTCCTGCCGTATTCGAAGCACTGAACAAGATAGATAATAATATCCTGAAACTGGATACGGTGGATGAAGAATACATTCATCTGTTGGACCGTCCTAACGGAAAATATTCTGTTAAGAAGATCATCGAAAGAATGAAAGAGTTCAAAGGAAACTGCATCGTACAGACGATGTTTCTGAAAGGAGGTTATCAGGGAAAAGACATGGATAATACATCCGACAAGTATGTGCTCCCCTGGATAGAAGCAGTGAAAGAAATCGCTCCCCGGCAAGTGATGATTTATACGATTGACCGGGAGACTCCCGACCACGATTTGCAAAAGGCTACGCATGAAGAGTTAGACCGTATTGTGGCTTTATTGGAAAAGGAAGGTATTCCGGCAACAGCTTCTTATTAAAATATAATTTAAACAGGGATATATTTCTTCTTGATAATACGTAAGAAAATTAATATAAGAGGGCGAACTAATAGAATTCAGAAGTTTTATACTTCCTATTCTATTGCTCGCCCTTTTATTGGCTTCATGAGCTGTTTCAGCCTATTCTGACAAGGGTATATTCTCACATCGATGAGAAAAAGTTCTCATTGCAGTGAGAGTTTTTTCTCATTATAATGAGTATTTTTTCTCATCGCAGTGAGAATGCTTGAGAATTTGCACTTCCCTGATAATGGTTTGTACTTCCCTGATAATGGTTGACTATTTTATTTCTTATCACTGTTTCGGGTTGACTTGCAATATTACTAACCCTATCTACAGTTGACCTTATTATTGATTATTCCTACATCGGGTTGACTTGGTTTATTAGTTATCGCACCAATATCAGATACTAAGTATATAAGACGTCAGACTACTATCCTGATCGAGATTGAGTTTCCGTTTGAGTCTGTACTTCTTCAATTCGACAGACCGGAGCGCAATGCCCATAATAACGGAAATCTCTTTGGTAGATAAGTTGGCACGTATCAGGCAGCAGAATTTCAGTTCCGAAGGCGACAAGTCCGGATATACTTTTTGCATGCGCAGCATAAATTCATAGTGCACTTCTACGAAGTAGTTTTCAAAGGATAATAGCTTATCTTTTTCCGTAGCGCCCTGCTGAATAATTTTCATTAACCGGAGGTAGAGCTTGTTGGGATACCGCTCGCCCAGTTCATTCTTTTGTGTTTCCACTTCCGTAGAAATAGCGTCCAGCAATTCCTGCTTTTGGGTTAAGAAACGCATCCGGTTTTTAAGTTCGCTTTCCTGGTTTCTTACTTTCTCCTGCAATTGTTCGTAGGCTTGATGTTGCAGTTCTTCTGCATGTTTTCTCTGTTCCTCTTCGTATTGTTTGAGTAATCTCTTCCGTTTTCGTTCGCTGAAGAGAGTCACCACTCCAACGGTGATTATCACCAGGAACAACACATATAACGCAATCATCCATGTCCGTTTGTAGAGAGGCGGAGATACGAGTATCGGAACTACCAGTGTGTTTTGATTGCTATCTTTTATTTCGAGTTGATAGGTGCCGGACGGCAGGTTGGTGAAGTGGATAGTGCCCGACGTTTGCCACGGACTCCATTCATTCGTTACTCCGGGAAGGCGGTAAGAGATAGAAGTGGCATGAGTCCCCAGTCCGGTAGTGACTTGAATAGTTATATTGGTGGCGGTATTAGGCAATTCTATTTCCTGCTGGTGGAAATCTGCATAAAAAGTATTGTTATCATAATCGTTGAAACAGAAAGTCTCTATCTGTAACGGGCGTGGATTGGAGACATGGCGGTTTACCATTTTGCTGTTGATAACGACAGTTCCTTTACAGGTAGAAACAAACGTGATTGAATCATTAATTGATTTCAGATTATAATGTTTGTCGTAAAGCATAAGTTCATTATCAACAAACGGCCAGTGCATTATTAATTCGGCAGATAAATCCACAATGTGATAGAGGAATAACTCTTCATCCGTAGCTACCCAGATATCGTTCTTATAGGCCGATTTTATAGATTGCAACTTGTTCAGATACAAAATTTCCCTGCTTATTTGTTCTTGTTTTCTAAAACTTTTCCCGGTAATATCGAACATGTATATTCCTTTAGGCGTCGCAAACAGAAGCTTATCTTCCACTTTTACCAGACTGATTCTGTTATAATTGGCGTATCCGTCTATTTCGGAGAAATTCTCGAAATCCGTTATCTCATTCAGGTCTTTGTTGATGCGCAGTCGGAAGATTCCTTTTTCCGGATGGATAGCCCATACCGTATGAAGATTTTCCGGCATGATGTTGGCATAATTTTCCGTATTTATAAGTAAAGACTTATATTTCCAGGTGTTGTCTTTATATTCGAGCAGGGCAATTCCGGAATAAGAACGTAAGAAGATGTATTCATCGCCACGGTCGGCTATATATTCAAACTGTCTGACGCCGTTTATGTTGTAGAACGGTTCGAAGTTGGTTTGTCCGGCTTTCATTTTAAACAGTTGGGTGGTAGTGCCACACAACAATTCATTTTTCAGGTTGCAGAACTGAAGAGGGTACATCGAAGTCTGCATCTTCCTACCGTCTTCTTCATAAAGATAAATACCTTGGTTGGAGCCGATATAAGTCTTTCCGTCGAAAGAAGCCGCATCGAAGAAAGTGCCTATGTCAGTGTTTGTTTTCCATAGATAAGTGGCCGGTTCGAGGATAACTGATGATATTCCGTTGTCAAGTGAGAGCCAAAGGAAGTTCTCGGCAGCGAAACACAAACCATGAATATTGAGGTCTTGCAGTTGCGAAGAATGATAATGCGTCTGTTGCCCGTTTTTCAGGTTAATCAGGAACAAGCCGTCGCCTATGGTTCCGACAGCAAGTAGTTCGTCTTTCCAAATACTTCCGCAGTCTATCCGGACGGGGATATGATTGGCATTTTCCAACTGGAGTAGCGGGACTATGGTATTACCTTTCAGTGTATATATCTTCCCGTTGGCTTGCCCTATGATATATTCATCATCGGCAATCCGAAACATGAATTTAGTTTCTCCATTCATGAAGATTGTATCCTCGCAGAAGTTTTCCAGCTTATTGCTGCGAATTTGCATGAGAGCACCGCCGCACTTCTGCGTAAACAGCTTGTCACCTGCCGGATAGAGAGAAACACAACAGTTGTTTTTCACCAGATAACCCATATCCTTGCCGTCATACCAGATAATATTGCCGAAGGAATGGAAATATACTTTGCCTTCCGTTTCGGCTATACTCCAAAAAGTCTCTCCTTTGATTCCAAGCTTATTTACCAGCGGTAGAAGAGACGTATAGTTGATTTTTCCGTTTGCATCATATTGCCAGTAGCCGATGTTGTTGTCGCCTGCTGTGTAAATCCGGTCGCCGATGCAGCGAACTGTGCGTACGGTACTGCGTTCACCCGGTTCGAGAAGAGTCCAGTCGTTGCCGTTGTATCTTAATAGTCCGTTGTTATTGCTGCTGTAAAGAACCTGTCCGGGAGAAACCGTAATGCCCCAGTTCTGAATCCCGCCTTTGTAGTTTTTATAGTTATAGTTGGTAATTTGCACAGGTGTCTGTGCTGTGCCCGGCGAGAGACAGGCAAAAGATAGTAGGGTGTATAGCCAGAAAATCCAATTGTATCTCATCAGTATTATATTAGCAAGGAATGTACTTACTACAAAGATAAAGAGAAAAATCGAAGATGCAATAATCGGATTTAATTTGGCGGCTGTCGGTGTGGGTACCGATTATTGTGTGGGCAAGGGATTGCCACTGAATGATATATATGCCGGACTATAAAGAACCAGCCCGGCATATATGCTAATACACAACTACATTGTTACCTGAAAAGTTTTATAGGTGCTGCTTGTACCATTCCAAAGCCCGTCTGTTCCTGCATAGGCATAAGTTCCTTCGTCTATTCTGAAACGGAAAGTATAATAATATGTTCCTGCAGTCGAGATTTCGGGAGTTTTGCCTTGATAATAGTGATTGTTTCCCCATTGCCCGTTCCAATGGCAAGATTGCCATGTCCAATCGGTTCCCGACGGGTCAGAGTTTGTTGTGGAGTAACCGATTTCACAAGTCACATGTTTGTTGGCAGTGCCTGTTCCCAAGTCGGTTAATCCTTCGATGAATACCTGTGCGCCCGTTTCAAACTGTTCTCCTTGTTGGATAGGATTCTTGGCTGTCCAGTCACCGAGTATTGCCCAACTGATGGATAGTTGGCTGTAATCTTTGATGCTTGCGTATTCTTTTTGTTCTTCCTCTTCTTTTTTCACTTCAAACTTTCCGTTGACGTTTATTTCTCCATCCCATAATCCGCCTGTTCCTGCATATTTGTAAGGTCCGGAACCGTTACGGAAACGGAATGTATAAAAGTAAGTGCCGCAGTGAGGTTTTGAATACGTACTTGATAATAGAAATTGTTGCCCCAGTCGCCCCAAAACGGACAGGAAGTCCATATCCAATCTTCTCCGGACGGGTCAGTATCGGTAAACGAGTAACCGATATCGCAGGTAATCTCTTCTCCTGTTTCGCTGTCGACAGAATTGGTGATGCCGTCGGCATACACACACGAACCGGCTTCAAAATCGTCTCCCTCATTGATTACGCTAGAGGCACACCATTGCAGGTTGGCCCATGTGATAGGAAACTCTTCATCCGGTCTTTCTCCTTCATCCTGAATACTTTGCTTAACGGTCAGGGTAATAACCTCTTCGTCTTGCAGGAAAAAGGTGACATGTCCTTCGCGGGGCTGACCTGTTGCATTGTCGGAGACGGTGACAGCTACATTCGCTATAAAACTCTTATTTACTCCGGGATAGTTGTCCGGGCTTATGGTGATCCAGTATTCGGAAGCAACGGCACTCCAGCGACGGGTGGCGTCTACTTTGACGGCGAGGGTACTTTTATATCCGGTGAATGACAATTCATTCTTGTTGATAGTCAGAGATGCCGGAGCTATCTCTTCGGAATCTTTGCAACTCCAGATGAATAGAGTCGTGCAAAGAGAGATAAATATACAATATATGTGTTTCATACTGTTTAATTATTGGTTATTAGTTTTATACTTATTCATAGATGAATAGGCCTGATCTATTTTATATCTGATTTCTACTCTATTCATATATGAATAAGCTGGTTTTACCGTAAATAGGTTGTCACGCGATATATACCCGGACTCCAGACTGCCTGATAGGAAGTAGGTGAGTAAACAAATATCTCGTCGCTGTGGTCGGCATTGTAGTTATTACTCTTTTCCGATGTAAACGTACGACGTCCTTTGGCAATCAGTACAGCGTTATGATAAGTCTCGTCACCGTTGAGCAAACGGGTGGCTTTCCACTCACCGTCTGTATCGTAACCGCCTTCCCATACTTGCTTGATATAACCTGTTTTCTTTTTGTCGGTAGAAGTGAAATAAACTTTGAAGTTGATTCCGGCAACAACAAATTCATTCTTTCCGGTCCGGATAATCAATCCGTAAGCATCTTCGGCATCGTATTTAATACATAGTTGATAATCGCCCATCGTCACTGTACGTTCCGATTCACCCGGCATTTTCATTACGCCAATCATGCGGTCGCTGCCTTGGTGTTCGGAAATGAGCGGCATCAATTCATTCAGCACTTTATAGGACTGTGCAAAGACGAAATTATCCGCCCCATCTTCGATACCGAAAGGTGAATAACAAAGTGCACTGTGTTCGCCGAATGACCAGAAAGCATTGGCTGGTTTCATCACTGCTTCGGGAATCAATAACGGATTATCCGCCCGGTGATAGTCTGCTACAATATTCTTAAAGTCAGATAGATAAATATCCGGAGCAAGCACATCGATATGCGGTGCGGCTGCTTTCCAGATGTCCATTACACGGGATACCGGTCCGCCGTTGGGATAAACTCCCGGCATGTCATCGGGCTTTTGCACCAGCCAACAGTTGCAGAAGGTGGGTAGCGGATAAATTTTTTTCGCACCGGCAGAGATAAAATCGATGTAAGTGGCATACTGCCAAGTGGTGTAGAAACTCTTGCTCCAGGCATTATCTCCGAACACCGTTTTCCATGTGCCGGAAGTCTTGGCTCCGTTCTCCTCCCATACGGAAAGAAGCTCTTTACGCAGGTTCTTGCGGTTCTTCTTCATATACTGAATAAGTGTCTGCGGAACCTCTTGCTCGTATGCCGCAAGTGAGGCTTTCGAGTAGTCCATATCCTGAAAGATACCCACTTCGTTTTCCGGTTGCAGGGCGATGACTGTTCCCGTTGCCTGATCCACCTTTTTGATATGTTCCACCAATGTTTTGAATGCTTTGGCGTCCGCTTTCATGGCGTTTTCGCAGAAAGGGGAAATCGTTTCGATTTCTTTGCCTTCCACGCTCTTCACGCGGAAAAAACGCTTGGTATCCTCTTTCACCCAAGTAGGCGCATAGCTAGATTCTCCGTTCTTCCAACTGCCGAACCACAGGATAGACAGTTTGAATCCATTCTTTCGGGCTCCATCTATCATATTGTTTATCAATGTATAATCAAATATACCCTCCTGCGGTTCAAACTGTTCCCAAGCGATGGGGGCGAGCACCGTGTTCAGGTTCAGTGTTTTTAAGGGAGTCCACAGGCAGTTCAAATATTCGGTGGTTGAGGCCGAAGAGTTGTGCAGTTCGCCTGCCAGCATGATGAAAGGTTTTCCGTTCACTATCAGTTGCCAGCTTCCGTTTTCGTTTTTTACGAGTCTGGAGGGAACTTCGGTATTCGTTGAAGTATACATGGGGGGGGCGGGCATTCATCATTGATGTTCCCATTAGTAAAATCAGGCACACTATAGTAGTCAATAATTTCTTCATCGTTGTTTTTTATCTTAAAGTTACAGGAATAGAATAAGACTGGTTTGCACCGTCGGTCACTGTGAGCGTGTATTTCTTTCCTCTCAGGATGGAGTTGTCGAAGAAAGAAATGATATTAGTGCCTGCTGACAGCTCGATATTGGTGCGGTAAATCTCTTCGTTTTTCATATTAGTCAGTATGAGCAGTCCGTTGCCCGAAGCCTTGGTATAGAAATCTATTTCATACTTTTCACGGTCGGGGTGACGCATCATGTCATACACGTGGGTTGCGGTGTTGACTGTTGCCAGATAAAATCCTGGGGTATATTCGGGAGTCGTTTTGATTTCTGCCAGTTGGAGACCTTTCTGCACATACTCGTTTTTCATCAGCAGTTTCCAGATAAGTCCCGTGCGGTAGTTTTCCATCATGATAGCCATCGGTGCGTGCTCCATGGCCAGGTATTCCGTTCCTACGGATTTGTCGGAAGGGCAGTAGGATATGTTAAGTCCGTAGGTGCCGTTCAGTTTCGGGTAGTTTCTTATCAGGTTCATCAATACTTGTGTAGAATAGAACGGGGTATATGGAAAAGCGCTGATTGCTGCCGTAGGTGCAATGATGCCGTCGTCTTTGAATGGTTCGCGCGATTTGTATTCGGGGTTTTTGCCGCAACCGCCACAGGCAGTCAGCCCCCAGTCGGATTCCGAATATTTATATTCTTCCGGAGCTTCGTATATGCAGTAATGGCGGTTGACCATTGTATGGCTTACGTTCTGTGTCCAATAGTAGGTATATTTGTCTTCCATGGCTCTGGGGTCCAGTCCGAGGAAAGAATATTGGGACAGGAAAAGTGCATTGCCATATTCAGTGCCCAATGGCATCAGGTAACCATACGTTTTTCTGCCGGGCGTGGCAAAGTTGCGGCCTTGCCAGCAATTCTTGTAGATATCTGTCGATACTTTATGGTTGTCCGGTGCTGCCATCGCCAATATATATACCAACAGAGTTTCGTTCCAGCCTATCAAAGGCAGTTCGTAGGTATTGGTATCTTTGTGCCATATCCAGTATAAGCGGCCGTTGTTTACGAAATGGTTCCATTCGATGGTTTCCCAAAAATAGTGTGTTGTTTCGCGGATTTCCTTTTCGGCTTCGCTGTTACCGGTGAAATATTCGCAGGCAGTCAATAAGCCGCCCATCATGAAAGCAGTTTCCACAATTTCTCCGGCTTCATTCTGGTTTCCGAAGGGGAGGATTTTGCCGTCGGGTCTGTACCAGTGCGCCCAGGCTCCGGCAAAGCGGTCGGCTGTTTTCAGGAAGCGGACTATTTTTACGATATGGTCGGCGGCATCTTCACGGCTGATCCAGCCACGTTCCACCCCTATCACAAGATTCATGATACCCATTCCTGTGGCACCGGTAGTAAGGGTTGTTTTACTTGTAGACCCGTTGTAAGCCATTCCGGTTGCCGGATTGGCACCTTCATAGAAATAACTGATAACCTTCTGCTGTTGGTCGTTCATGGCAGCTTTCACAATAAGCGGCGAATAGGTGTTGTCGTTGTTCACGGTCGATTCGCCCAATGTCGATTCATCTTCCACGCAGTTGCACAATATGAGTGCCGAGAACAGGGCAGCGGTTATATTTAATATCATCTTTGACATATTTATAGTTGTTATTTGATTTCGATTAATACTTAGGATTTTGTTGCAACTTACCGTTTGACTTGTCGATTTCCGTTTGCGGGAGAGGGAATACTTCGTGTTTGCCGACAACGAAGTTGGCTACCTTGTCTTCGGCAATTCCCCAGCGTACCAGGTCGAAATAACGTTCAAATTCCAGCGCTAGTTCGATGCGGCGTTCGTGACGGATTTTCTCTCTTAATTCGTCTTTGTCGGTAGTCTTTATTTCAGGCAATACCGACTGGCCGTTACGGGCGCGGGCTCTTACCATTTCCAGTTTCCTCTTTGCTTCATTGAGGTCATTGGTTTCGCAGGCGGCTTCGGCGTGCATCAGTACGATGTCGGCATAACGGATGATGCGAAGATTGCTCCAGTAACCATAACACCAGTCGGCACGTCCGTAGAGTGAGCGTTCGCTTTTCCGGCAATAGGCCTTCCTGTTGAAGTATTTGTAGTTGCTTGCCACCACTTCTTCACCATCCACCTTTTCGCCGTGTTCCAGTACGGTAGCACCGAAACGCGGGTCGTTATTTTCGTAATCGTTCATCAGGTTCTCGCTGGGTGCATTATGTCCCCAGCCTAAGTTTGGGAATCCGCGTACACCGTTCATCAGGCACCATTGGTTGTTTTCGCCGATAATGGAGATGTTTTGGTCCGGTTTGTAGTCGGCGTTGATTTCCCAGACAGATTCGGGGCCGAATTCGTTCTCTTCCCAAAACATTTCCGCATAAGGAGTAGAGAGGTCATTATCTTCGGAACTGATGATTTGTCCGGTGTAGGTCAGACAGTTGTTGTAATCCTTTTCATATAGGTAAGTTTTGGCGATGATGGCACGGGCGGCGTTTTGGGTGGCACGTCCGATGTTTCCCGAGCTGACTGCCTCTTTGCGGGTAGGCAGGTCGTTTATCACTCCGATCAGTTCGGGCAGATACTTGTTGCGGATAACCGTTGCGCTAAGCTGGTCGGCCATTGCTTCATCCTTTCCCATCACTCTGTCTACGTAGGGAACCGCACCGAATGCCTGTGTCAGGCGGAAGTATGCTGCCGCACGGATAAAATAGGCTTCAGCTTTGTACTGTCTGGTTTCTGCTGTTTCTCCGTTGGCTTCTTCTAGGTCTTTCAACATCTGCAGAGCTTCGTTGGCTTTGGTGATGGCGGTGAATTGAAGTGAGTAATAGGTGTTAAACATACTGTTGGCCGGTGTGAATGACATGGTAGGAAACTGGCTGAAGTCTACACCGCCGTCACCGGAAGGTCCTCCGGGGTGACTGTTGTCCGTAGTATGGCATTGCATGGCTGTTACAGGCCAGGTCTGTTGGGCGAATACGTTGTATCCGTCCATTAGCGTGGCGAGGACGAGAAGCTCCTGTGCGGTACCCATATCATAATTGCCTTCGTGATATTTACCTTTCGGCGCATTGTCGAGGAAGGTGTCGCTGCAAGAGGTACAGGCGAACAATATTGCTATTATATAAGTAATTCGTTTCATAATTCGTTGATATTTCTAATGACTTAATTTTTAATTCAACAGTTGATTGAGTGAGCCACTTACTCAACTGATATTTCTTTTTAGTTCAACAGCGGATGGGATGAATCATTTCACTCAACCGATGTTGGCTTAGAAATTAATGGATAAACCCACGGTATACACCGATGGTAATGGATAAGTATCTCCTTGGTCCATACCTCCTTGCAGAGCACTTCCTCCTATTTCAGGTGTGTATCCGGTGTTATGTTTGAAAGTCAGCAGATTTTGTCCGCTTACGTAGACACGCAAACCGGATATTCCCAATTTGCTGATGGCCGATGATGGCAGTGTATATCCCAGTTGCACATTGCGCAGACGAAGATAGGAACCATTTTCCAGCAGATTGGTCGAAGAAAGGTAGTTGTGCCCACGTGATTTATCTAAAATCGGTTCTTTGTTGGACGTTCCTTCGCCGTGCCATCTTTGCAGACTTTTCTCATAAAAGTTGGTTGTCGTCCACGATACGGTTTTCTTTAAATCCAAAATCTTATTGCCGCTTACACCATTGAAATCCACATTCAAATCAAAATTCTTATAGCCCAGCATAAAGCCGAATCCATAGGTAAAAGTTGGCATCGGACTGCCGAGGTAAGTACGGTCGGCATCCGTGATCTTTTCGTCACCGTTTAAATCCTTGTAGCGGATATCTCCCGGTTTCGCTGTCCATGTCATCGGGTAATAATTGTCGACCTCTTCTTGCGTTTGGAAGATTCCATCCTGTACATAGCCATAATAAGAGCCGATGGGATGACCTACGGAGGTACGATGATAATCTCCTGAAATAATGTCCGAATTGTTATCGCCAAGTTTGGTCACTTTATTCTTTAAGGTAGCGCCGTTTACATTGATGCCATAGTCCACATCCCCTATCCGGTCTTTCCATGAAAGGCTGAATTCGAACCCTTTGTTGTTGATAGAGCCGGCGTTGGTAATGGCATAGCCTGCGCCTATCGAAGAAGACGGTGATACATAAGCCAATAAGTCATCGGTTGTTTTGCTGTAATAACCGAGTTCCATGCCCAGGCGGTTGTTGAAAAGCTGTGCGGAGATACCCACATCAATACCTGTCATGACTTCCCAATGAATGTTTTTGTCGATATCATAGCTAAGGGTAGGAATAAATTGCGTCACTCCGTTGATGATGACTTGTTTCCCTTTTGGGTTGATGGTCGGGTAGTAGAGATAGTTTCCTATCTTGTCATTTCCCAGTTTACCCCAGCTGACTCTTAACTTGGCAAAGTCCACCACTTTTTTCAGCGGCTCCATGAAGGCTTCTTCACTGATTACCCAGCCCAATCCCACAGACGGGAAGTATCCCCAACGATGAGACGGTGAAAACTTGGAAGAACCGTCGGCACGGAAAGTAGCGGTGAGTAAATAACGATCTTTGTATGCATAGTTCACACGTGCAAGGTAAGAGATAAAAGACTCCTCGTTCCACCAGTCACCTGCGGAAACACGGTTGACGGACCCCATGCTAAGCATCCAAAGGTCATTAGGTACTATATTCATACCATTAGCCAGACTGTCTACTTTGGCGTTGAAGCCTTCACTAATGGCTTTGCGTGCCGTATATCCCACTGTTGCGTCGATGCGATGATTGGTTATCATCTTTTTATAACTCAAAAGGAAGTCTGCCTGAAAGGTGCGAGCCTCATCACTTTTGCGATAGAAATTGGTAATATCGTTCTTATGTGCCGAATGGCTGGTAGAGTTATTCACGTCATAGCGCGGTGTATACTGTTCGCCCCGATAGAGTCCGATATCCATATATCCGGTTGCTTTCAACGTAAAATCCTTCAGAAAGTTCCACTCACCATAAATGTTACCGATGATGCGGTAATCACGATACTTCTCCGTATCCTTGTAAAGCTCCATTTGAGCTACCGGATTGTTTACGTTGGATTGTATATCGGCAGACGGATGATAGAGCGAACCCAGGTTTTCCGGGTCGTAATCTTCTTCCGGAGCGTATGGTACATAAGTAGGGAGCGCCATGACCGCATTTTGGATTTTGGCAGAAGCAGGTTTGCTATCCATCTGCGAGAGGTTGATATTTCCTCCTGCTTTCAGATTCTTGGTAATATCATAATCCTGTGAGAAACGTACGTTGAAACGTTGGTAAGTATTATATTTCAGTACACCGTCCTGCTTGTAGTAGCCGACAGATAATAGAGACTTACTGTTCTTCCCGGATTTGGATACCGTCAGGTTATGATTGGTAATCATCGCTCTTTCTCTTAATACTTTGCTTTGCCAGTCAGTGCCCGTACCCAGCATGTCGGGGACCCATGAAGCAGCGTTTGGGTCCTGGTTCTGCAACATCTCATTGTAGAGCATGGTGAAGTCCGTTGCATTAGTCAGCTTTACCCGGTCGCGTTTCCAAACAGTTTGTGCACCGAAATAGCCGTCGTAGGTAACCGATGTTTTGTCTTCTTGGGCACGTTTCGTTGTGATGATAATTACTCCGTTCGCTCCCTGTACTCCGAAGATAGCAAGAGATGAAGGGTCTTTCAGAATTTCCATGCTGGCAATGTCGCTGTTACTCAAAAACTTGATGTCCGACATCAACATACCGTCCACTACATACAAAGGATTACTGCTGGCATTCAACGTACCAATACCGCGAATTTTAATATCCGGTTCCGCTCCTGCCGATCCGGAATTGGTCACCATCAGTCCCGGTATTTTTCCTTGCAGGGAAGACATTACATTATTAGTAGGCGCATTTTTAATTTCTTCACCGGATACAGAGACAATCGCTCCAGTTAAATCCCTTTTGCGGGCTGTACCATATCCGGTCACTACTACCTGTTCCAACTGGTAATTATCATTCTTCAGATAAACATTGATTCCGCTTGAACGGTTTTGGTTAGTGATAGGAATAATTTCTGTTTTCATACCGATAAAACTAACCACCAGTTTATCTCCTATTTTCACGCCCGACAGTGAGAAGGAACCGCTCATATCTGTTTGAGCTCCGTTGGTCGTTCCTTCAATCAATACTGCGGCTCCCATTAATCCCATTCCGGTTTCTTCTTCGAAAACCGTCCCCCGGATATGGAAATCCTGTGCTTGTACCAGACAGGTACAAGATAAAAGGAATAGATACAATACTACATGTTTTATCATTCTCTTAAGATTTTAAAGTTAATGAATCTGCTATCGTCAACAAAAATAGATTCAGATAACAGGAGTTCCTAAAATTCTTCCCCTACAAAGCTTTCAGTTCTTTTATCTGATACCCGACAGCGGCACATCAAATATACATCATATTTTAAGTTAGAGATATAAATGTTTGTATATTAACAATTTACATTCTGTACCAATCTACAAATCCGTCATATACTTTTTAGTGATGACGATTAATCAATATGTTCTTTATGAGTATTTTTTCACCTTATCCATTTTATAATTGATAGGATATTTTTATTTATTCATGAGGTAGTATTAGTAGTTTCTTATGTATGAACTAATAATTTCTTCCTGTCTGTTATTGAATTCTATTGTATATATTTATCAAATGCACTTGTGCAATTACTCTGTTGCACTTGTGTGTCCGGCTGGTTATTTAAGTCTATCTCGGTAGTTGCCCAAGTGCAAATGAATACTGATTGAAAGAAGGGTTTGAGAAGGATAATACGATGAAAATGTAGAGTCTATATACTGATAAATAGGATATTATGTAGAAAATGCAATTTTCTTACAGAAAAATGCAAAAATGCCCTATTGTTTTTTGTAAACTTCTCTTAAAATAGAGGCATTTTGAGAGTTAAAAGATTGATTATCAATTTTGCCACATTTTTGTTTTTCCCCATATAATATTTAAGATAAGAACAAAAATGTGGCAGATGATTTTTAAGATAACATGATTATATTCTGAATTATTTCTATTTCAGTGCTTAATCAAAGTATCTCAGGAAGAAAAAGGAATATCCCTACTTGTCTTGGGTATTTATACGCCTTGTTTGGGGACGTTAAAGATAGGCTTTTACTCTTCGAGGTTATTTATTCTCATGAATGCTTCAATGAAATAATAATCTGCATAAGTCAATGGAACATCTACTTCTCCTTTCATCGGTTTATGCCCGACACTGTGTTTCAGGATAAAATTCCCGTTTGTATTAGGTTCTGCCAGATATTCCGGAGAAGATAGCGTGCGTAGCTGCTGTTCCGCCATACTCCGGTAGTGAGTTTTCCTTTCAGGTATATATTCACTTAGCTCGATGAATGCTGAAGCCATGATTGCTCCTGCTGAAGCATCGCGGAGATCATTCGGAATATCCGGGGCGTCAAAATCCCAATAAGGGATTCCGTCCGGAGGCAAAAGCGGGAGAAGCATATCTGCAATGGATTGTGCCTGTTCGAGGTAACGTGATGAGTGGGTCATCCGGTACATCATGGTAAATCCGTAAAGTGCCCATGCTTGTCCGCGTGCCCATCTGGAGTTGTCACTGTATCCTTGTACGGTTTGTTTCTTTACTATTTCTCCATTTTCCGGATTGTAATCTACCAGATGATAGGTGCTGTAATCCGGACGGAAATGATTTCTTATCGTTGTGTTGGCATGGGTAATGGCAACGGTTTTCAGACAAGGATCATTATACTGGTTGGCTACCCACATGATTAGTTCGAGGTTCATCATATTGTCTATGATAACCGGGAATTTCCATTTGTCACGGTGCTGATCCCAGCTACGTATGGAGCCGATGATGGGATTAAATCTTGTGGCCAATGACAAGGCGCCATTATGCAGGATATCCATGTATTCTTTATTGCCGGTCAGTCTGTATCCGTTGCCATAGCTGCAAAACAATTGGAAACCTATGTCATGATCTGTTTTAAGAAACTGGAGGGGAGCTAGTTCCTCCGTATAGGTTTGCGCCAGCTTTTTTATATTCTCAGAGCCGGTATATTCATAAAGATACCATAACGTTCCCGGATAAAATCCACTGCACCACCAATAAATATCTGAGGTGATCAGTTTGTTTTTAGAGAAACTGCGGGGCATTTTACCTTTATCCAGTGTGGAAGCCATGTTCGTATATTGGGTGGTGGCCCGTTCCATGACTTCTTTCGTCAGTTGTTTGATGCTTTTCTCTGTTTGAGCATTTACATATACAACTGTGATAAACAGGGCCAATAAAAGAGTTGTTCTTCTCATCTTTCAACTGTATTTTAATTTATATTCTTTTGTTCTTTCGAGAATGTAGTGGTGAATACTCTCGTATCTTTTGCGTCCATCTGAGTTTCGAATCCTACCATTGTTACACCGGGATTAGCCTCATCATACTGTTTATCTGTAGATGCCGGCCAAGTTTTCAGCGTAAACGAATGGTTTCCTTGTTCTTGAACGGTCAGATACAACACTTTTCCGTTCTGAGATAATCGGATGCTGTTGTCGGAAATAATTTCTGCTGTTGCCGGAGTAGCCATTGCCCAACGAACCAGTGGCGTTTTGTTCTCACGGCTTTTGATTTCATCTTTGATGACCAGTTCCAAGTCATTCCCATTTTCTACAAATTCAGCGGTACGTATCGGAGTGTCCACATCGTAATCACTACCATATCTGTTCACTGCAAAACATTCAAATCTGCCGCCTAGTTTTTTACCAAGACTATTCATATAATCAGTTTTCAGGAATGCTTTTCCCTGGTAATGATGTTGATTGTCATTGATCGAAATGACGTTATGGCTAAAGTTATTAAGTCGGAATACTCTCCATCTGGATGAATTCTGACCACTATCCCATAAATCAATGCCGGCAGCCTCCAAAGGAGCGTAAGTCTGCATTCCCAAGTCCATTGCCCATCGTTCTCCGTAAGCATCGTACACAAATGTTCCACCGTCCATGTGTCCGTGGCTGGTATTGGAACGTCCGCCTTTCATTCCGAAGTATTTGTCGGTGTCTGAGTAGGTCCAGTCTGTGTGAATGAGCACTACCGGAGTATCTCCGTCTCCCCACCATAGTTGCTTTTGTGGAGGAGTAACCGGTTCACTGACTTGATCAGGATTAATGAATCCCATGATAATGGGTAACAGACGGCGTTCTTCAAATTTCTCCGTATATTTTCCTTTTTCAAGCAGCCTGAGTTCGTTGAAAAGCAGTGAGCTGTTCTCTTGTTTTTTAGCGAACCACCACATAGGTAATTTGGGCTCTTCCGGTTCGGTACAGTCTGAGTAATTGAAACATTTACCTGTTGTGCCGGCCATGAACAACATATATTCCGCAGTTTTTGAGAATCCGGAGGTTACTTGTGATAAGCCGTTGTCTGTCTCGAATATTTTTTCTAATGCTGCTATCATCATGACTTGGTAAGTCGTTCCATATCCCCAATACATATATCCTTCGGGGTAATTCCCGTAAGTTCCGTAAGTAGTCATCCCTTTGCTTTTGTTACTATTGAAGCATTGTTCTATGATTTCGACTGAGCGAGCTTTGTTTTTCTCGTAAGTGGTGAGTGCGGCGATCAATATTCCACTATTACATACTTGATTCCAGTTATTAGTGCTGTTGATGAACTGTCCGGAGTAAGTCGGGTCAGTAGCTGTTTTGAACGCATACTCTTCTAATGCATTTCGAGCCATTTGTCTTGTTTCCGGTTGCAAATCGTCATATAACCAATCTAATCCGATGGCGACAGCTAAAGCCATTTCTCCTACATCCAGATAATGGGTCGGATTCCAATCGGAAAATGAACATACGGATCGGATATCTTTTTCAGCTTGTGTAAGGTAAGTATAATTCCCGTTTATTCTATATCCGTAAGCTAAATGGGAAATCCGTTCAAGAGCATTGCGTGAGACAGTCAACAATCGTTTCCCGTTTTTTTGATAGGTAAGAGTAGAGGCTCCCACAAACTCCTTATTACACCGGTTTATAATGATATCGTGGATTTTCTTTAGTATCGGATTGACGGTTACTTTCTGCTTTAGCTGTTCGAAATCTTGAGTATTCAGGAATAGCCGTGGATGGGACTCTATTTTCGAATAATCGAATAATCCATCGGGAGTAGGCGATGTATCATCCTCTGCTTCGATTAAAGAGGGTAACTCTTTTTCCGGGTAAACCGGTTTCTCTATTTCCGGAATATCAACTCCGCAACCTATGAGGGAAAATATAGTTCCCCATATTAATGAGACGTGTAACAATATCTTTTTCATATTACTGTTCATTTTTGATAAGATTAAGCTTTACTTTGATTATTATTTTCTCTTTAGGAGGCAGGTTTATCTCATATCCTACCCTGCATGTACCTGGATTCTTTTGGTCATAGTGGTGAGGAGGAACATTATTCCAGATTTGGAGATTGACCTTTTGGGGAGAATCAACAGTCAAGGCAAGTTGTTTGTCTCCTTGAGTCAGTGTAATAGTTCGGTCACCTGTGATCTGCGGGAGAGTGGGAGTACACATGGTCCAACGGATGACAGAGGCATTATCCCCGTTCTCAATACAATCTGTCACTTCTAATGAACTGTCATGAGTAAGTATGACGGTTCTTATTGCCTTGTTTACCTTTTCTCCAAGTGTTGAAGTTAAGTCTACTTCTACTCCTTTATTATGCTGATTATCTATGATATGGGTGAAATGAGCGAATCCGTCTACTTGATGATTCTTACCGTTGACAGTCAGAGTATTGTGAGCGGCGCTTCCTATCCGGAAGACTTTCCATCTTTCGGAATCCTGTTTCATATTCCATAAGTCCACTCCTTTGCTTTCAAGACTGTAATAATTCTGCATTCCCAGATCCATAGCCCATCTGACTCCTGCTTGTTCATAAATAAACGCCCCTGCATCCATGTGGGCATGTGAGGTGGAAGCTGTCCCCCCTTTTACTCCTAAATAAGTATCGTCGGGAGAGTTCCAGCCACTTCGATAGATGTAAACAGGATTTTTACCTTTATTGTACCAGACGTTGCCTTCCGGACGGGTTACTTCATCCAGATGAATACGTGAGGCAAAAATAGGCAGACATGGTAGGAACCGTTCTTCAAGGTATTCTCCAAATTCCAGATTGGAGTCATTTAGGTATTTCTTCTCTAGCCATAATAGAGTCAGATCCTTGGTTTTATGGGCGAACCAAAACATCATGATATTACCGTAGGCTTTCGGACTGGCATCTGAAAAGTTGAAACAGTCGCCACTTGGAGCCGACATGTATTGAATATACCGGGCCGACTGTAAGAAACCGGGATAATCGCTTAATCCTGCATCATGACCGAAAGAACATTCCAATGCGTCATTGAGCATTACTTGATAGGAAGTACCGTAGCTCCAATATCCGAACCCTTCGGGGTATCCGCCATCCGGTGCATAACATTCAAGAGCTAATGGAATAGTCGCTAGTGCCTTTTGGATAATCTCTTTTGCTTTATCAGGTTCATCTTCATAAATAGCAAGGGCGCTGCATACAAGTCCTCCGTTACACACTTGATTCCAGTTTGTCTTTGATTTATAAAAACTCGCATATTTGGTTTTGGAAGGCTCTATCGCTTTATCTACAATTGCCTGGCGGATTTTTTGACGGCTCGACGGGGATAACTCGTTGAATAACCAGTCATATCCAATGGCTAACCCCAAACTCATTTCACTGACATCTAAAAAATGGCTCGGATTCCAGTCGATAAAAGCGGAAGCTGTCAGCATTTCTTTTTCTGCCCGTTGGAAATATTCCTTTTTACCTGTCATACGGTAAGCGTATGACAGGTAGAAAACTCTTTTCAGTACAATTCGTGAAACCCCCAAGAGACGTTTACCTTCTTTGATTCTTTGTTCCGGTGCTTCTTTCAGAGTTTTATCACAATAATTTAATATTCGATTGTGAAATGCTTGTAGGGCTTTATTCTTTGATAAAACCGCATGAATCTTTTGTTCTTCGTTCTCCTTTAATAGAAGACGGGGATGTGAGGGTATCCGGCTATAATCAAGATTTTGGGCGGAAATTTTAATGCTCCCTCCAATGAACATAAGTATGATAAATAGTATCTGTTTCATGTTTATTACATCTATGTTTAATAAGTCCATCCTTCGGTTGGTTGGAGATTCGGATTTCTTTGTGTTTCTGCCAGTGGAACAGGCCATGTAGTCATATAGCTTTTCCAGTACCATTTATTTCCGACAATGTTTCCCCACCATGATTTTAATCCATTGGTACCATCCCGGAACTTGCTCTCTTTGTAAGTACCCCATCTTATTTCATCAAAGTAATTGACTCCTTCAAGGCATAACTCAACCCGACGTTCATAGCGGATTCTTTCTCTCATATCCTCTTTCCCGGAAACGGAATTATAACCTGTACCATTTTTTACAAGGTCTCCCATACCTGCACGAGCACGTACTTTGTTGACAACAACGATAGCCTCATCCAGTCTGTCTTTTTCGTTGAGGGCTTCGGCATAAAGTAGCCATACATCCGTGAAACGGATTAACGGGAAGTCGCAATGACAGCGCAAACGGTCTATATAACGTCCTTTCTCGGTTTCGTTATATTTCTTGTAAATGTAATATCCGGAGTTTCTTTTATCATGCCACATATCACCGTTGTCTCCACCCCGATTCAGATAGGGCCATCTGAGTACTTTATTTTGCATCGGATTGCCGCTGTTGTAGTAGGGGCTATAGCAATTAACTGCGGAATAAGGCGTTATGACGGTTTGTTGCAAACGAGGATCGCGTGATTCATAGGCTTTCTTTACGCGTGCTTCGTTTCCGGAGTTCAGATAATATTTCGACATAATTTCAGCGCCGACACGTGTTGTTGCATCGTTATAGGCACTCTGGTTGGATGTTAAGTTATCACGTAAAAAGAAGACTTCTCTTTGTACAGGGGTAAGCTCGTCCCATCCGTTCAGGTAAGTATTCCAGTTGAATTCTGATCCGTCATTATTACGATAGTAATCTACGAAGTCTGCCGAAGGCATTAATTCTGTCCAGCAATCGTAGTGGTCGCGGGCACCAACCATTAGCTGTATATTATCGCAGTACCCGCTAGCTTCGTCATATTGTAACGGGAATATCATTTCTTTATTCTTTTCATTCTCATATTTAAAGAAATCAATATATGCTCCATCCCATAAGTCGTATCCGCATTTCTTTACTTCTTCAAAGTCGCTGATGGCTAGACCATATTCTTTTTTCCACATATAGACCATGCCTCTGAGGGCATAGGCAGCACCTTTTGAGGGTCTTCCGTAGTTTTCTTTAAGAGTGTTGTTTGCCAAGTAAGTATTTTGGATGCAGGCGGTCAAGTCATCCAGACAAACCTGCCATACATCGTCAACAGAAGACTTGCCACGTGTTGCTTCGCTGCTGTTTATGGGTTCCAGATAGACGGGTACTCCCTGAAAGAGCATATTAAGCCGGTAATAGAAGAAGGCACGCATAAATTTTGCTTCGCACATTAATCGTTCGTACTTATTTTCTGCCAGTCCGGCTTTATGCAGATTGGCAATCGCATCATTGCATCTATGGATTCCTTCATATCCGAATTGCCATTCGCGAGATATATAGGAGTATCCGGCACTTGGAGCTGTTGATGTCAATATAGCGCAATTCAGATAGTAAGCAGAACAAAATCCCATTGCTTCGATACCTTGTTTATTAATACCTGTTACGTCTGAACTTTCAGGATTGGTAGCTGATAAGTTTGTATTGTATAGAACATTAAAGATACCTGCAACTCCTTTGTCTGCCAGTTCTTCGCTTGTCCACATATTACCTGTGGCTATTTGGTCATAGGGTGCCGTATCTAGCATATAGGTACATCCTTGTAAGATGATGCTGCTAATTGTCAGGCAGAGTGTTATTATTCTTTTCATAATTCATTGATTTGTTGTTAAGTAATGATGAATTAAAACGATAGTTGTACACCAAAGGCAAACTGTTTTGTCAATGGATAAGTGATGGAAGTACCCATTTCCGGATCAAGTCCCGGATAGTCAGTAATAGTCAGCAGATTCTCTCCGGAGAGATAGAAGCGTAGTTTTTCTATCATAAACATTCTGGTCCATTTGATAGGAACGGTATATCCTAACTGGACATTTTTGAGCTTCACATAGTCTCCCTTATATTTCCAGAATACACTACCGGCAGCATTATCACGCTGTGTCTGGTCAGTGAGTCGGGGATATTTGGCTAATATATTGGTTCTGTTATCAGAAGGATTTGCCGGATCATAGAAATAATGATTGTTTGCTACGCGTTCACTGATTCCATATCCGTTTTTGGTTTGTGTACCATTATAGGAGGAGTGATTCCAATACAAATCAAATCCTGCACTACCTGCCCATAGCATATAAAAGTCGAAGCCTTTGTATGATGCCGAAAGATTCAGACCGAAATTGTAGCGTGGTTGAGTGGATGTTCCTGTGAAGTTTAAATCATTCGTGTCACCGTAATTACCATCTCCGTTGGAATCTGCATAAATCAAGTCACCATACCATAACTGGTCTTTTGATATTCTAGTGACTCCATTAAATTTATATCCATCGGCTATCATTGCCTTTACCCATTCCATATCAGATTCTGTGCGAATCATACCATCTTTCGGGCCGGAATTCAGGTCAGGTTTTCCTCCGGAATATGAACCATCACCATGATAGAGCTGTCTCAAGTACATTTCTCCCAACATTCTCCCTTCAACGATGATGCCGCCAAATCCACTTTGTGCCACATCTCCGTAGTTGCTGACAAATCTGACCGGATTTCCATTATTGTCGTATTCCCAATATTTGGCAAGTTCCCCTTTATATTTCATCACTCTGTTTTGGTTGTAGGAGAAGTTACCTTCTATGCGGTATGAGAAGTCTTTGATATTATCTTGCCATCCCAAAGTTAACTCAATACCACGGTTCCGGACTTCTGCAATATTCTCTGTGGCTCCGGTTACTTTACCCATGGATAAAGGTATAGATGGGGTGAATAAGATTCCGGTAGTCATTTTATTATACCATTCAAATTCACCTGTCAGTCTGTTGTTGAAAAAGCCAAGATCAATACCTATATTAGTAGTGGTGGTAGACTCCCATTCAAGAAGGCTGTTTCCCAGTTTACTGATAGCTAATCCAGTGGTGGGAGTTGCATCCAGTACAGCCCTATTAGTGGCATAGTTAGCTTGCCAGTCATAGTTGCCGGATACGTTATTTCCTAATTTTCCCCATGAGGCACGAATTTTCAGATTGGAAAGATAATCTTGTGCAAAGTTCATAAACTTTTCTTCGTTCAATCTCCAGCCTGCAGAGAAAGAGGGAAAGAGTCCCCAACGGCTTTCCGGTGAAAATCGTGAAGAACCGTCGTAGCGTACATTCGCTTCAAATAGATAACGTCCTTTGAAAGCGTAGTTGAGACGTCCGAAATAAGAGATTAACGCCCAATCCGTTTCGCTGCTGCCGCTGGACACAAGTTCTGTGGCCGTCTTGAGTTGGGTCAAGCTCCAATCAGACATGCCTTTTCGTGTAACTTCAAAAGAGTTTTCATTATAGTATGAAGTGGTGAATCCTCCTAAGGCACTTATTTCATGGTCGTTGGCGATGGTTGTATTGTATCGTACCAGAATCTCGGAGTTTTCTCTGCGCCTTTTAAATGATTTATTGAATATGCTTGCATTCTCTAAAGCACTTTCACTGGCACGTATGTTTTCTACATAATTCCATGTCCCGTTAGGAGCTCCCCAGTTTGCATAGTCCCCCCAATCCGGCGCGTAGTTATAACTTGCTTCAATGGATAATCCTTTCATGGGACGAATACTACCAAACAACGTGAAGTTACCACGAAACATTTTATCGAATCCCCAGCGTCCCATCTGATAAAATATATTATTGGCGGTGGTTGATTCTTCAGTGGCTGCAGGAAGTCCCCATTGATTAGTCTCTCCCGGATAAACACCCGGAGTTGTCTGGTATAGATATTCAAATCCGCGACTGATATTGGTAAGTCCTACTTCCTGTTTTAATCCGTTGAGGCGAGTACCAACGGAAAGCCATTTATTGATTTTTATTTCTATATTGGTGCGAAACTGGAATTGCTGGAGTCCTGAATCCATTCCTTTCTTGTTCATAATGCCATCCGTGTCCAAGTATCCTAAAGAAAGAAAATAGTTCACTTTATCATTACTTCCGGATACGGACAGATTATGTTTTTGAGAGAAACCTGTTCCCATGATCTCATCAAACCAGTTTGTATTGGGATAAGCCATATAATTAGGAATACCAAATTCATTTGTTCCATTAGGATTGTTTCGGGCTTCGCGCCACTTATCAATAGTTGATTGTCCGAAGATATGTGCTTTATCCATATTATCCGTTCCCTCATTGATCAACTCCATGTGGCGGGCATAGTCACTGACTAATGAGAGTTTGTTTTGAGGAGTCTGAATGGAACCGTAGAACGAGTAGTTTACTCTGGTCTTTCCCTGCCCTTTCTTGGTAGTAACCAGAATAACTCCATTCGCCGCACGCGAACCGTAGATGGCTGCTGAGGCTGCATCCTTTAGCACTGTGATACTGGCGATATCTTCTGTATTGACGTTATTCATATCCCATTCAATACCATCAACAAGGATTAATGGGTTATTAGAGTTCAATGTACCGGTACCTCGGATTCTAATGGTAGCCCCATTCGAACCGGGTTTTCCGGAACTTTGCTGAACCTGAACTCCTGCCGAAAGACCGGCCATTGCACTGGAAGCATTGGCTATGGGACGGCTCGACATCTCCTGATCGAAGTTGACAGTCGATACAGAACCCGTCAGATTGGCTTTTCTCTGCACGCCGTATCCCACCACTACTACCTCCTCGAGTGATTCGGACTTCGGTAGAAGCATTACGTTTATCACGGTTTTGTTATCCGTCGGAATTGTTTGAGAGACATAGCCGATATAACTGAATTGCAGTTTATTACCGGGTGCAATTTCGATAGAGTATTCTCCTTCTAAATTGGTAGATGTTCCGTTACCCGATTCAAGGATAGAAATGGTAGCTCCCGGTAAAGGAAGATTGTTCTCATCGGTGACTTTTCCCGAGATTCTTATTTGCTGGGCTGATATTGTCAGGCAATACAGAGCAAATACTGTCATTAATAGAATGTGTTTTTTCATACAATACATACGTCAAAGAATTAAATTATGGATACTGCAAAAATAGGTGGTATCTAGTAATAACAATAGCCCGCATGGAGAAAATAATACCAATTTTAGAAAGGGGGTGAAAGTCAGAGAAATGAAAATAGTTCAAGTTAGTCAAATAAGGCTCTTAACTAGTCATATTCTTGTTATAGCCTGCTATAAATGAAATTTAGTTCTATATTTGTGTAGATCAAAAAGCATTTCGCGATGAAACATTTATTTCGTTTGTTAGTCTTGGCTATAGCAATATTACAGGCCGGCTTACTCAGTGGGCAGACATTCTCTGTTATGAGGAGATACGATGTTAAGACAGGATTGTCTGATAATACGGTAAGAAGCATTATGCAGGATTCAACCGGGTATATATGGCTTGGAACTAAAGATGGAATCAATCGTTTCAATGGTATTGAATTTACTAAATTTGTCAGTTCTCCCCAATCTTCAGATAATGTTTTAATTAATGTTTTGAAGCTTTGTCCGCATATTGATCAGATTAATGTTTGGACGGCTACTATGGGCGGACTTTATCTCTTTAATACCCAATCTAAGGCTTTTACACATTTTGATGTAAAGACCGAGACAGGAATCGGAATTGAAGGTGCCGTGAATGATTTATGTTATGACGAGGAGGGAAAGCTATGGATTGGCACTTCAAAGGGTTTGTTTGTATATAACGAGGGGAAAAATCAATTGCGGCGATATGTGAAATCACCTGTTGAACCGACTTCTATTCCTGACAATCAGGTGGTATCAGTGTTCAAAGATTCTTCCGGTACTTTATGGTTTGGCACTCGTCAGGGGCTGGCACGTTATAAGAAAGGGACAGATAATTTTGTGGTGTATCGCTTACCTCGTAAAACGAAAGTTTCCCATCCTTTTGAGATAAGCACTTTGACGGAGACTGCCGACGGGGAAATCTGGGTGGGAAGTAGATATGATGGTTTGCTGCATTTGGACAGATCGGATGGAACCTTTACTGCTTATCCGCTAATAACGGTTGCAAAGACGAATACGTGGATCAGAGCTGTATTTCAATATAGTCCCGATGTGCTGTTCATCGGAACAGAAGATGGTTTGTTTTTGTTCCATCAGAAAGATAAGTCATTAAGTCGGCTGGAAGCGTTCGGTTCAAAGTGCATTTACTCTTTCAGCCGCGACCGGGAAGGTGGGGTGTGGATTGGTACTTACTTTGACGGGGTTTACTACATTTCGCCCCAAAGTAATTATATCAAATGGTATCATGAGAAACATTCCGCTAATTCTTTATCCGGGAATGCTGTAAGCCAGTTTTGTGAAGACCCGGCAGGAAATTTGTGGATTGCAACGGAAAATGGCGGATTGAATTATTTCAATCCGAGGACGGAAAACTTTACTCGTTATATGGCTGACGGCTCTCCAACGAATATCAGCCATAATAATATCCATGCCTTATTGTTGGATAATAATCAATTGTGGGTTGGAACTTTCTCGCAGGGCATTGACATTATGAATCTCCAGACGCGTTCTGTGGTGAGAAATTATCATTATAACATGAACGATTCCAATTCTATTCCTCATAATCATATTTATTCGTTGTATAAGAATAAGCGTGGAGAGATCTTTGTCGGCACGATGGGAGGGTTCTGCAAATATCTTCCGGCGATAAATGGATTTCATCGTTTTCCGGAGTTGAAAGACGTGTTTATTTATGATATGGTGGAAGACAGTCGGGGTACACTATGGATCGCTACGAAAGGAGATGGAGTATGGCGTTATGAACACGAAACGGGAAAATTCCGGAATTATAGATATGTGGCTTCCGACTCCGGTTCGTTGAGTAATAATCGTGTAGTTCGGGTATACATAGACCGGACAGGTCAGTTATGGTTCTGCACGGAAGGAGGAGGAATATGCAGGTATGATTATAAATCCGATTCTTTTGCGAATTATGATTATCGGAAGAAGCTTCATAATCATATCATCTATGGGATGTTGGATGATGAAAAGGGCAATTTGTGGCTTTCATCCAATTATGGGATTATACAGTATAATCCGTTGACGGAAGAGTCGAAACTATATACCCATGAAGATGGATTGCAGAGTAACTTATTTAATTTCCGTTCATCTTTGAAAGCCGGTAACGGCTTATTCTATTTTGGGGGAGTTGAAGGGTTTAATAGCTTTTATCCTGATAAACTGTATATCAATCCGGTGAAGCCTACGGCAGTCATCTCTTCTATAAGCTTACATGGCGGTAGTGAAAGCGCAGAAATGGATAAGATAAATATTGGCAGACAGAAAGAGTTTACTATCAGTCATCGTATTTCTTCTTTTGAGATCGGATACGAATGTTTGAGTTTTGTGGCTCCTTTAAAAAACAGGTATGCTTATAAGATAGATAAAGTACATGATGACTGGGTATATACGGATAAACATTCAGTGACTTTCATGGATTTACCTTCGGGAACTTATAAGTTTATGGTAAAGGTTGCTAATAATGACGGTGTATGGAGCGATAATGTCTGCTTTATTAATCTTCATATACAGGCTCCTTTCTGGAGGACTGTTTATGCTAAAATAGTGTATGTCATTTTACTCTTGTGCATTGCCTATCTGTTGTTACGGAGCTATCTTAAAAAACAAGGTGAAAAGCGGGAACGGGAGAAAAAGGATCTGGAGCTGATGATGGAACAAGAAATGTATCGTTCTAAAATTCAGTTTTTTACTCATGTGGCTCATGAGATAAAAACTCCGGTCAGTTTGATAAAGGCACCTTTGGAAGCTATTTTCGAATCTGGTATATGGAATGAGGAGACTGAAGCCAATCTTTCTGTTATACGTCAGAATACTAACCGTTTGCTTGAACTAATCAAACAATTGTTGAATTTCAGAAAGGTGGATCAGGAAGGTTATAAGTTGTCTTATAATAAGGTAGATATCCTTTCTTTTATGAAAGATATTATTCAAAGATTCAGTTCTTCTTCGCCATCCGTAACTATTCGGACTAAGTTTCTGCAAGAACCTCTGGTGTATAATGTAGACGTGGAGGCGTTGACTAAAATTGTTAGTAATCTATTGACCAATGCGTTGAAGTATGCGCAAAATGAAGTTCTTGTTTCTGTGGGAGAGGTGATTGTCGAAGATGCAACAATGCTTGAAATATCTGTTAGTGATGACGGACCGGGAGTGACGGAAGCAGAGGCAGCTAAAATATTTGAACCGTTTTACCGTTCGACAAATAATGTTTCGGCTGAAACGGGATTCGGAATAGGGCTGAGTTTAGTAAAACTGTTGGTAGATAAACATAAAGGGAACATATCTGTCAGTAGAAGTTCTAAAGGCGGTTTCCAGATTACTATATGTTTGCCTAAACTGGAAATTGGTGCTGTGGAAACGGTGAATAACCGGAATGAGAAGGAGTCATCCGGGCATTTTGAGGTCTACGAGTGTAATCTTCTCATCGTGGAAGATACGCAAGATATGCTGGAGTTCCTGTTGAAGAACTTAGGATATAATTATAATGTTCTGAGAGCTACGAATGGAAAGGAAGCTTTGAAGATATTGAATAATAATACCATAGATATTATTGTCAGTGATATTATAATGCCGGAAATGGATGGTTTTGAGTTATTGAGTGTGGTTCGTGCCGATAAGATGTTGTGTCATATACCGTTCATATTACTGTCGGCTCAAGGTTCGGTGGACTCGAAGATAACAGGTTTGGAGTATGGTGCAGATGCGTATATTGAGAAGCCTTTCTCCTTGACTCACATCAAGGCGACGATTGATAATTTGTTGAAGAATAGAAAGAGATTATTTGAACGGTTTGCGAGTATGTCTAGTCTGGAGTATGGGCAAGGAGAAATAAAACGTTCCGATGTTGAATGGTTGGAGCAGGTGAATGAGATTATCATCCATCATTTTACGAATGAGGCGTTTACTGTCGATATGCTTGCTTCGGAAATGGCGCTGAGCCGTTCTAATTTGCAACGCAAACTGAAAGGAGTGACAGGGCTTCCTCCTATCGACTATATACGTCTTATCCGTTTGAAATCAGCTGCCCAATTCCTGAAAGAGGGCAAATATAGAGTGAATGAGGTTTGTTATCTGGTAGGATTTAGTAATCATTCCTATTTTGCACGTTGTTTCCAGAAGCAGTTTGGGGTGTTGCCTAAAGATTATATGAAAGGCTATTGAATTAAATCTGTTCTGTTTTTAAGATATTCACGGAAAAAGGATAGCAAGAAAAGAGTCAAATAGAAAATAAACTGTATGAACAATTGCAAGAATATGCATTTTCTCTCTTTGTTTTGCATCTTTTTCCTTGAAATATGCACAATATAGCGTAACTAAACCTTCCGTTTGCCGTAATCAAAGCCTCCGTTTGGTTAAAACAAAGTCTCCGTTTGCTATAATCAAACCTTCCGTTTCTTTTAAAGGAAGCTGAATTTGGTTTTTGAAGAGGGTATATTGAGCTACTTTGTCTTTTTCTACTGTCTATTTATAAATAGCAATCTGATGTATCTCTTGTGGTATAATAGCTATTTATGCTTTTGATCGACTATTTTTATTGCAACTTGTTTGGTAATCGCACCCGTTCTGTGTTATTTGCAAATTCTGTAACTGTAAATTGCGGGCGTTTTTTATGAAGCGTAAGGAAAGGGATCGAATGGTGAAGAACAGGATAGGCAAAATATGCAATTCTTCATATTGGCACTTTTTTCAGCGATCCACGTCTTTCCTCTATATGTATGTATCCCTCTTAAATCACCATATAGGGTGAAAAGCATGATAGTATGCTTTAATACTGTACTATATATAAAAAAATTCACTGTATATGGTGAATTTGCTTGCTTTTATACTCAAAAGATTCTATCTTTGTGATAAAATCACTATATATGGTGAATGATGGATTTAATAGAGATAGGAAAACAGATTCGCGAAAGGCGTAAGGAGTTGGGGTTGGATCAGGCTACGCTGGCAACTCTTGCAGGAATAGGGATTAATGCTTTGGTCCGTTTGGAACGTGGAAGTGGTAACCCCCGTTTCGATGTGCTTTTTAATGTCCTGAAAACTTTAGGACTTAGTATTCATATTCAATAATAGATACATACGTATATGAGTCGGTCAGCCAAAGTCTATATCAAAGGTATTTATGCCGGTCTGTTAACAGAAATAGATCGCGAACACTATTCATTCTGTTATGATACGGACTATTATAATAATCCACAACTCCCAGCTGTCTCACTGACCATGCCCAAGACACAGCAGGAATATACCTCTTCCTATCTTTTCCCTGTCTTTTTTAATATGACATCTGAAGGGGATAATCGGATTATTCAAGCTAGAAACCTGCATATTGATGAAGAGGATGATTTTGGTATTCTTCTGGCTACTGCCCATACAGATACAATCGGAGCAATAACAATTAAAAAAATGTGATAATGGAAACTGATATTCATATTTGTCCCTCACTTTTACGGGAGACTGGTGGAGAAAGCGGATATTCACCCAAAGCCTTGAAGCAGCTTTCTGATGGGAAAAATATATCTTGTGAATTACCTTACAGGCATTTTGACGATAATGTCGGTATTGATCTCTTCAATAACAATAGCAAACGCATATCCGTTTCTGGAGTCCAGATTAAGTATTCTTTAGTTGCCGATGACGGGATATTGCGATTGACCAAAGAGGGAGAACAGGGCGAATTCATATTAAAGCCTGTTCCCAATAATCTCCGTAACAAGGAGTTTTGTCCTGCCAACGAACATTTGACAATGCAGATAGCTGCGCAAGTATATGGGATTCCGACAGCTCCTAATGGATTATGCTTTTTTCAGGACGGAACCCCTGCTTATTTTGTACGACGTTTTGATTTGTCGGAGAAAGGAAAGTTACAAAAGGAGGATTTTGCTTCTTTAGCCGGGCTTACCAGGAAAAATGGAGGTTCCGATTATAAATATGACAATCTGGCCTATGAAGAGTTTGCAGGAATTATAGATAAATACAGCTCTGTCCCCCAAGTGGATAAATTGCGTTTTTTTGAACTTATCTTGTTCAACTTTGTCTATTCTAACGGCGATGCCCATTTAAAGAACTTTTCTTTATTGGAAGAGAAGAAAGGAAGATTCCGCCTATCTCCTGCTTACGATTTATTGAATACTCATCTCCATATAAACGATGGTATCTTTGCCATGAGCAAAGGTTTGTTTGTTAATCCTGAACCGGATTATTTCGGTGGTGCATCGGCGGTTACTGGGAAGACTTTTTATCACTTTGGCTTAAAAATAGGTCTACCCGAGCGTTTGGTAAACTCTTGTCTCGAAAAATATAGTAAGATATATGAATTGACTGATCAACTGATTGAACATTCTTTTCTCTCTAAAGAATTGAAAAAGCAATATAGACTTATGTATAAGTCAAGAGTCGGGAGCTATCTTAGTGTTATTGAGTAATAATGTGCACATTATTACTCTTTTTTTATATTAAGATGAACAAGATCCCCAAAAAGATTTGTCTAACATAAGAATCTGTTCTTTTTGTCATTCTTCTTTTCTGTTCCGATAATTGGCCGGTGATGTTCCCAAATGCGCTTTTACGTATTTCCCGAAAAAGGACTGATTGGGGAAGTTGAACTCTTCGGCAATTTCCTTGATAGACTTTTCCGAACGTTTTAATCGGTATTTGATATGCTCCACGGTAGTTTCGTTAATCAAATCCAACGGAGTTCTGCCACACGCCTGCTTGATGACTTTCGAGAAATGCTTCGGAGTATAACAAAGCTCGTTGGCAAAATAACTCACCGAACGGTGCATACCCTTGTCCTTCGATAACAGTTCCATGAACTTCCGCAAAATATAATTCACCTGTTTGATGCCTTCTTTCGAACCTTCCGTATTGCCGGCGGCTTCCATTTCCTTATGAAGCTGCCCCATCATTTCGCAAAAGATAGCGGAAAAGAGATGTTGTATCACTTCTTTGTGGTAACAATGAGGCTCATCGTTTATCTTGGCTATAATTAAATCCCGGTAGAATCCGAAGACTGTTTGATCCTCCCCGTTGTCAACCGACTTCACCGGATTGTTGTGGATATGAATGGCAGTATTCCACGTTTCCTTTTCCATTTTAATAATACGTTGCAGGAAACGGGTAGAGAACCCGGCAAGCCTGACTTTATATTTAGGACTAAGCATCGTATGGCTGATAATCGTATTGGGTAGACCGAGCAGCAGCTCGCCCGCCTGCAACTTATAGGTCCGGTAGTTGACATCCAGCTGGATGCACCCTTCTATACAAACCGCGATGAGAAAACAATTCAGTTTGATTGTATCATTACTATAAGGAGTCCCCTCCAGACTGTTGACTATCGCAAAGTCATCATCAATATAATCAAGGACGTGCTGACTGTCCTTAAAATCTTCTATATCCACCGTTATAATGTTCTCTTTTTCCATGTTCTTTCCTTTTTTACTTTTTGCAAAGTTGGTGAATAATCGGGAAAACAGAATGTCCCATACTTCTTCAGATTTGTTTGATATGTCGTTTATTGCCAAATAGTTAGCTATAATAAACGTAAATGGCGAAAATAGGACATTTATGGAGGGAAATTGGTCACTCTTGCCTTGTTCTTTTCTCCTACTTTTGTCCAGGATTTAACAAAAGATCAAAAGAGAAAGTATGATTACAGTAAGCAAAAAATGGATACGGCTGATAGGGATTGTCGGTTGTACAGTGTGGATGGCATCTTGCAAGCAAGCATCGGATGCGGGAGTGAAATCTTCTTCTTATGCAGTAGTGCAGATAGAAGCGGTGGATAAGGAATTTTCTTCTTCCTATTCGGCGAGCATACGTGGGCGGCAGGATATTGATATCTATCCGCAGGTGTCGGGAACGATTGAGAAACTCTGTGTGACCGAAGGACAAAAAGTGCGCCGCGGGCAATCGCTTTTCATTATCGACCAAGTGCCTTACAAGGCCGCGCTCAAAACCGCCATTGCCAATGTGGAAGCAGCACGTGCCGCGCTGGGTACTGCCGAACTGACCTACAAGAGCAACAAAGAACTGTATGCGCAGAAAGTAGTTTCGGAATTTAGCCTGAAAACGGCCGAGAATTCTTATCTCACCGCCAAAGCTCAACTGTCGCAGGCCGAAGCACAAGAGATCAGTGCCCGCAACAATCTCTCTTATACCGAGGTGAAAAGTCCCAGTGACGGAGTCGTAGGTGCATTGCCTTATCGTGCAGGCGCATTGGTAAGTGCCAATATGCCCTATCCGCTTACTACGGTCAGCGACAATTCGGATATGTACGTCTATTTCTCCATGACCGAGAATCAGTTGCTTGCCCTCACCCGCCAGTATGGCGACATGGACGAAGCGTTGAAGAACATGCCGGAAGTGGAACTGCGCCTCAATGATAATTCGGTTTATGATAAGAAAGGTGTCATCGAATCCATCAGCGGCGTCATCGACCGGCAAACGGGTACTGTGGTGGCACGCGTGGTGTTTCCCAACGAATCGCGGTTGCTTCATAGCGGAGCATCGGGCACGGTGGTAGTGCCGAGCATTTATAAAGACTGTATCGCCATTCCGCAAACGGCCACCGTGAAGATGCAGGATAAGACGATTGTATATAAGGTAGTGGACGGGAAGGCTGTATCTACCCTGATAACAGTGGCCGCAAACAATGACGGACGCGAATATGTGGTGCTGGACGGACTGAAAGCAGGTGATGAAATTGTATCGGAAGGCGCCGGACTGGTGCGCGAAGGCATGCAAGTAAAATAAGAAGGAGACTGATTATGAAAGGAAATATATTTATAAAACGGCCGGTGATGGCTATCTCCATCTCCGTACTGATTCTGGCCATAGGGCTTATTTCGCTCTTCACGCTGCCGGTGGAGCAATATCCTGACATTGCACCTCCAACGGTATACGTAACTGCCAGTTATACGGGTGCCGATGCCGAGGCAGTGATGAACAGTGTCATCATGCCACTGGAGGAGAGTATCAACGGTGTGGAAGACATGATGTACATCAGTTCCAGTGCTTCCAATGCAGGTTTGGCCATTATACAGGTTTATTTCAAGCAGGGCACGGATCCCGATATGGCGGCAGTCAACGTGCAGAACCGTGTAGCGAAAGCGCAGGGATTGCTTCCGGCTGAAGTAACGAAAGTCGGCGTCAGCACGATGAAGCGGCAGACCAGCTTCTTGCAGATTGGTGCTTTGGTCTGCACGGACGGTCGATACGACCAGACGTTCCTGGCCAATTATCTGGACATCAATGTCATTCCGCAGATTAAACGTATCGAAGGAGTGGGAGACGTGATGGAGCTGGGCGATACATACAGTATGCGTATCTGGCTGAAACCGGAACGGATGGCACAATACGGACTGGTTCCGTCGGACATAACCGCCGTGTTGGGTGAGCAGAACATTGAAGCTCCTACCGGTTCACTGGGCGAGAGCTCGAAGAATGTTTTCCAGTTTACGATGAAATATCGCGGACGCCTCAAAAGCGTAGAAGAATTCCGGAACACGGTTGTCCGTTCGCGGGAAGACGGTTCGATACTTCGCCTGCAAGATGTGGCAGAGGTGGAACTGGGTACGATGACGTATAGCTTCCGCAGTGAGATGGACAGTCAGCCTGCCGTTCTTTATATGATATTCCAGACAGCCGGTTCCAATGCTACCGCTGTCAACAAAGAAATCACTACGCAGATAGAGCGGATGGAGAAGAATCTGCCGGAAGGAACGGAGTTCGTCACGATGATGAGTTCCAATGACTTCCTTTTCGCTTCCATACACAATGTGGTGGAGACGCTGATTATTGCCATCATTCTGGTCATCCTCGTGGTCTATTTCTTCTTGCAGGATCTGAAGAGTACGCTGATTCCCTCCATCTCTATCATTGTGTCGTTGGTGGGTACGTTTGCCTGTCTGGTGGCTGCGGGCTTCAGTCTGAACATCCTGACGCTGTTTGCATTGGTGCTTGCCATCGGTACGGTGGTGGATGATGCCATTGTGGTGGTGGAGGCCGTGCAATCCAAGTTCGATGCCGGATATAAGTCTGCCTATCTTGCCACGAAAGACGCAATGGGCGACGTGACGATGGCTATTGTCTCCTGTACCTGTGTATTTATGGCTGTGTTTATTCCTGTAACCTTCATGGGAGGTACTTCGGGCGTGTTCTATACACAATTCGGTATCACGATGGCAACTGCCGTAGGTATTTCGATGATTTCGGCTTTGACGCTCTGTCCCGCTTTGTGCGCCATCATGATGCGTCCGTCGGACGGAACCAAGAGCGCCAAGAGCATCAACGGACGGGTACGTGCAGCCTACAATGCTTCGTTCAATGCCGTATTGGGTAAATATAAGAGAGGTGTGATGTTCTTTATCCGCCATCGCTGGATGGTGTGGACTTCACTGGCTGTTGCCGTTGCTTTGCTGGTTTACCTGATGAGTACCACTAAAACGGGACTTGTGCCGCAGGAAGACCAAGGTGTCATTATGGTGAATGTCAGCATTTCACCGGGAAGTACGCTCGAAGAAACCACGAAAGTGATGGACCGCTTGGAAAATATCCTGAAAGATACACCCGAAATAGAACACTACGCCCGCGTAGCAGGATACGGACTGATATCCGGTCAGGGAACTTCGTACGGTACGATCAT